>OLVX01001718.1_pt1 | contig 17628 bp, 10 predicted proteins | sample 1673271 | NCBI WGS metagenome assembly OLVX01 (sample SAMEA3178939, study PRJEB25190) | human gut metagenome | biome: human gut; feature: human-associated habitat; material: faeces | place: Austria | collected 2013
TGGCAGGCCGTCACGGCAACAAGGGTGTTGTTTCCCGCATTCTGCCGCAGGAGGATATGCCCTTCCTGCCCGACGGCACCCCGCTGGACATCGTGCTGAACCCCCTGGGCGTTCCCTCCCGTATGAACATTGGTCAGGTCCTGGAGGTCAACCTGGGCTACGTTGCCAAGGCACTGGGCTGGAAGGTCCAGACCCCCGTCTTTGACGGTGCACACGAGTCCGACCTGCGCGACTGCTTCGCCGAGGCCCGCGAGAAGTGGCACGGCGAAAACGCGCCCGAGTACCCGACCCACCTGGACCGCCTGATGGGCGAGAAAGGCCATGTCATCGACTTCTCCAAGATCGATCTGACCGACGACGGCAAGACCACCCTGTATGATGGCCGTACCGGTGAACAGTTCCCCAGCAAGGTCACGGTAGGCTATATGTACTACCTCAAGCTGCATCACCTGGTTGACGATAAGATTCACGCACGTTCCACCGGCCCCTACTCCATGGTCACCCAGCAGCCTCTGGGCGGCAAGGCACAGTTCGGCGGCCAGCGCTTCGGCGAGATGGAAGTCTGGGCGCTGGAAGCCTACGGCGCCGCTTACACCCTGCAGGAGATCCTGACCATCAAGTCCGACGACGTCGTGGGCCGTGTCAAGACCTACGAGGCCATCGTCAAGGGCGAGCCGATCCCGCGCCCCGGTATCCCCGAGAGCTTCCGCGTTATGCTCAAAGAGCTGCAGAGCCTGGGCCTGGATATCGTTGTGCAGGATAAGGAAGGCAACGCCGTCGATATGCGTCAAGAGTTTGACGATGATGACAGCAGCTTTGAGAACAATGACTACGACCTGGGCGACAACGTCATGGTCGAAAGTGAGCTGCAGGACGATTACAGCGTCAAGGATGCCGACGAAGGCTTTGACGATGATCTGGACGAGGATGCAGGCCCCACGGCTGACGACCTCGCTGCGATCGAGTCTGATTCCTTCGACGACTGATTGAGAGTGTATCGTGTGTCATATTGAATTTGAGAGGGTTCGCTGAATGGAAAATAAAGAATTCGATTCTATTAAGATCGGCCTTGCCTCCCCGGACCAGATCCGTGCCTGGAGCTACGGCGAGGTCACCAAGCCCGAAACCATCAACTACCGCACCCTGAAGCCGGAGCGCGACGGCCTGTACTGCGAGCGCATTTTTGGACCTACCAAGGACTGGGAGTGCCACTGCGGCAAGTACAAGCGCATCCGTTACAAGGGCAAGATCTGCGACAAGTGCGGCGTTGAAGTCACCCGCGCCAAGGTCCGCCGTGAGCGCATGGGCCATATCGAGCTGGCTGCACCGGTTTCCCACATCTGGTACTTCAAGGGCATTCCCAGCCGCATCGGCCTGATGCTGGACATCAGCCCCCGCCAGCTGGACAAGGTGCTGTATTTCGCCAACTACATTGTCACCGACCCCGGTTTCACGCCGCTGGAGAAAAAGCAGCTGCTGACCGAGCGCGAGTACAAGGAAATGCGCGAAAAGTACGAGGATACGTTTGAAGCCGGCATGGGTGCTGAAGCCATCCAGAAGCTGTTGGCTGAGATCGACCTCGACAAACTGAGCAAAGAACTGCGCGAAGAGTTGGAGCATGCCAACGGCCAGAAGCGCGTCCGTCTGCTGAAGCGCTTGGAGTGCGTTGAGAGCTTCCTCGAGAGCAACCAGCGCCCCGAGTGGATGATCATGACGGTCATCCCGGTCATCCCGCCGGATCTGCGCCCCCTGCTGCAGTTGGACGGCGGCCGTTTTGCGACCTCCGACCTGAACGATCTGTACCGCCGCGTCATCAACCGCAATAACCGCCTGAAGCGCCTGCTTGACCTCGGTGCCCCCGAGATCATCGTGAACAACGAGAAGCGCATGCTGCAGGAAGCTGTGGACAGCCTGTTCGACAACGGCCGTCGTGGCCGTCCGGTTACGGGTCCGGGCAACCGTCCGCTCAAGTCGCTGTCCGACATGCTCAAGGGCAAGCAGGGCCGCTTCCGTCAGAACCTGCTGGGCAAGCGCGTCGACTACTCCGGCCGTTCGGTAATTGTCGTTGGCCCGACGCTGAAGCTGCACCAGTGCGGCCTGCCGCAGCAGATGGCGCTGGAGCTGTTCAAGCCCTTCGTCATGAAGCGCCTGGTGGAGCTCGAGTACGCTGCCAACATCAAGGCCGCCAAGCGCGCCGTCGATCGTTGTGCCAGCTACGTGTGGGACGTGCTGGAAGAGGTCATCGTGGACCATCCGGTCCTGCTGAACCGCGCACCTACCCTGCACCGTCTGGGCATCCAGGCCTTCGAGCCCGTGCTCGTCGAGGGTAAGGCCATCAAGCTGCACCCGTTGGTCTGCACTGCGTTCAACGCCGACTTCGACGGCGACCAGATGGCTGTGCATGTGCCGCTGGGCAACGAAGCCCAGGCTGAGGCTCGCGTGCTCATGCTGTCCGCCAACAACATCAAGTCGCCGGCTCATGGCCGCCCGCTGACCATTCCTACTCAGGACATGATCATCGGTATGTACTTCCTCACCACGGTTCGCGATGGCTTCCCGGGCGAGGGCCGCGTTTTCGCGAGCGTCAAGGACGCGCTCGACGAGTTCGAGGCTGGTACGGGCGTTGACATCCAGGCTCGCATCTCTGTTCGTGCTACGCGTGACATGCAGATTGCGAAATCGTTCAGCGATTTCGAGACCGTGAAGGCCGGCGAGCGCTTCGAAACGAGCATCGGCCGCATTATCTTCAACAACGTGCTGCCTGAGGACCACCAGTTCGTCAACTACGTTGTCAACAAGAAGGAAATCGGCCGCCTCATTGAAGAGTGCTCGAACCGCTACGACGTTTCCGATATGCCTGCCATTTTGGACGGCTTGAAGAACGCTGGCTACCACTACGCCACCAAGGCCGGCATCACGGTGTCCGTTTTCGACGCCACCATGCCGCCGAACAAGGCTGAGCTGCTTGCCGCTGCCGACGCCAAGGTCGACGCAATCGATGAAGACTACGAGATGGGCCTCATGAGCCCCGAAGAGCGCCATAAGCAGGTCGTTGACATTTGGAACGACACCACCGAGGAAATCGGCGAGGCCATGGCTGCCAACTTCGACCAGTACAACCCCATCTACATGATGGCCGACTCTGGTGCTCGTGGTAACATCAAGCAGATTCGCCAGCTGGCTGGTATGCGCGGCCTCATGGGCAACACCAAGGGTGGCACCATCGACCGCCCGGTTAAGTCGAACTTCCGCGAGGGCCTTTCGGTTCTGGAGTACTTCATCTCCACGCACGGCACTCGTAAGGGCATGACCGACACCGCTCTGCGTACGGCTGACTCGGGTTACCTGACCCGTCGTCTGGTCGACGTCGCGCAGGACGTTATCGTTCGCGAGATTGACTGCGGCACGCCCGAGGGCGTTCCCTACCCGCTGCATAACGAGAAGGGCGAGATCGACGAGAACCTCATCGGTCGTTGCCTGCTCGAGGACACGGGTGATTTGCTCGCTGGCGATTACATCACCAGCATGGATCAGCTCAAGGCGTTTGAGGCTGCTGGCATTGACACGGTCGTCATTCGCACGGTCATGACCTGCCACGCTGAGCATGGCGTGTGCCAGAAGTGCTACGGTTGGGACTTGGCCACGGGCCGTCCGGTGAACATTGGCACTGCAGTCGGCATTATCGCCGCTCAGTCCATTGGCGAGCCGGGCACGCAGCTCACCATGCGTACGTTCCACGCCGGCGGCGTTGCTGGCGACGACATTACGCACGGTCTGCCTCGTGTTACCGAGCTTTTCGAGGCTCGCAAGCCTAAGGGCCAGGCTGTGCTCGCCGAAATCGCAGGTACCCTGCAGATTACCGGCGACAAGACCACCAAAACGCTCACCGTGCATGACACCGAGGGCAACTTCCGCGAGTATGTCGTTTCGGCGCGTGCGCAGATGCTGCCCGGCATCATCGACGGCTGCGCTGTGAAGGTTGGCCAGCAGCTCACCAAGGGTTCTGTGAACCCGCACGACTTGCTGCGTTTGACCGACCCGAACACCACGCTGCGCTACATCGTTGCCCAGGTCCAGGATGTGTACGTGTCCCAGGGTGTAGACATCAACGACAAGCACATCGAGGTCATCGCGCGTCAGATGCTGCGCAAGGTCGTTGTTATGGAAGCCGGCGATTCCGAGCTTCTGCCCGGTCGTCAGGTGAACCGCCACGAGTTCGAGCGCGTTGCCAACGAACTCATTGCAGAAGGCAAGCAGCCCCCCGTGGGCCAGCCTCTGCTGCTCGGCATCACCAAGGCTTCGCTGGCTACCGACTCGTTCCTGTCGGCCGCGTCGTTCCAGGAGACCACCAAGGTTCTCACCGACGCCGCAATCGAAGGCAAGACCGACGTTCTCGCCGGCCTGAAGGAGAACGTCATCATCGGCAAGCCGATTCCTGCTGGTACGGGTCTTCCTCGTTACCACAAGGTCGGCCTCACCTACAAGGGTGCTCCCGTGCATCCCGAGGGTGAAGAGCAGCTGCCCGATTACGCGCCGCGTGAGCTTCGCGAAATCGAAGACCTGCTGCCCCAGCCTCAGGACTGGTCGCTCGACGAGAACTACATGGGTGGCTACGGCAACTACTTCGGTGGCGGCAGCTTCCGCGGTGGCCGCGCTAACCAGCTCTCCGACGAGGACGCGCGTCTGTACCTCTACGACGACCTGGGCGTTTCACAGCGTTGGGCTAACAAGTTCAGCGAAGCGGGCATCGAGACCGTTGGCGACTTGGTCGGCTACACCGAAGATGAGCTTCTGCGCATCGAAGGCATTGGCGCCAAGGCTATCGAAGAGCTCAAGACCGGCCTTGCTGAGCATAGCCTGAGCTATCTCATCGAGGACGACCTGGCTGCGTCCAACGACGACATGAGCCAGTTGCTCGACATGGTCTTCAGCCCCGACGACACGGTGCTCATCGGCGGCGATTCGCCGGCGACGTTCAACACCGAAGGCGAGGAAATGCTGGGCGAGGCTCTGCCGCCGCGCAGCTACCATCGCGACCTGAGCGAACTTGACGCCCTGCTGGGCGGCCTGGGCGACTTGGGCTTCGGCGAGACGAGCGAGAAGCACGAAGCTGAGTCTGACGAAGACGAAGAGTAACGTGCGAGTCGCATAAACGACATTGAATGCCGCTCCGGGAAACCGGGGCGGCATTTCTGTGTTTGGGGCCAGCGCGCCCGTGGAGTTTTCATTGTTGGGCGCCTTCTTTGAGCCGCCAGTGGAATGGGCGGTTGCGAACTATGGCAAAGATACGAATCATGAGCACAGCTCACGCCCTTGTGACCGCCGCCGTAGCATGCTTGTGTTAGGGTTGAATGAGGAATATGTAAAACGCCGGTATGGGCGAGGAGGGTACGCGAGATGTCAAGCGCCGAAAAAGCCAAGAAAAAGCAGCGCAACCAGGAGTGCTGCAAAGTCAGCGAGGAAATCAAGCAACGCGCGGCAGACATGGAGAAGGAAATCATCGCTGAGCGCCGTTATTTCCATAAGCATCCCGAGCTATCGCTGAAAGAGACCGAGACGGCAAATGCCCTTTGCTGGCGTTTTGCCTCTATGGGCATCGAATACACCCGCGTACCTGGAAACGGCATTATCGCGACCATCAAAGGAACGGCGCCCGACGCGTATGACGCAGAGGGAAATCCGCGCCGTCGTATCGCGCTGCGAAGCGATATTGACGCCCTGCCCGTAACCGAGCTCACGGGCGCTCCGTATGCGTCGGAAAACGAAGGCGTCATGCATGCGTGTGGCCATGACTGCCATATGTCCATGCTGCTCGGCGCGGCGCGCATTCTTTTGGGCATGACCGATGAAATCCATGGGGAAGTGCGCTTGCTGTTCCAGCCTGCCGAGGAATGCTCCGTTGGCTCTCGCATGATGATCAAGGCGGGGGCGCTCGATGGCGTCGATACGATTTTCGGCACGCATATTTGGAGCGAAGTCGATGCGGGAACTATTTCATGCGCGCCTGGTCAGCGCATGGCTAACACCGACTGGTTCCGTATCGACGTCAAGGGCGTGAGCGCTCATGGCTCCATGCCCCACAAAGGCGTTGATGCCGTGGTAGTTGCGGCCGAAATCGTGGTGGCGCTTCAGGTTCTTGTGAGCCGCGACATTTCCCCCTTCGAGCCCCTCGTGGTTACCGTGGGCGAAATCCATGGAGGCGAAGCCCGCAACATCATGGCTGGCTCGGCCTACCTTACGGGCACGATTCGTACGTGGAGCGACAAAACGCGCAAAGCCATGCCCGAGCGTCTGGAGCATCTTATCCAGCGTTCGGCGAAAGCGTTCAACGCGAAGGCGAAACTCACGTATCAAGAAGGCAATGCCGGCCTGTCGAACGATTCCGAATGCGCCGAGCGTTGCCGCAAGTCTGTCGTAAAGCTGTTCGGCGAAGAGGCGGTAAGCGATTACGAAGGTACCCTCGCAGGTGAAGACTTCAGCGAATATCTCGATATCGTGCCTGGCGTGTTTGTGTTCCTTGGCTGCCGAAACCCCGATGTTGATGCGGTGTATCCTCAGCACAGCGGGTACTATACGGTCGATGAAAGCGTTCTGAAAAACGGTGCGGCGCTTGCCGCGCAATATGCCATCGATTTTCTGGCAGAATAACGCTGGGCGAACGCAAGCGCGAAACCCAACGAATCGCGACGGTATGTATTGAGAGTCAAGGAGACCTCTATGGATGAGCAGCAGATGAACGAAGGCCTTTTATGCGACGCCGATCGCGAGCTCATCGCAAGCGCTGCTCGCTTGCAGAAATATGTCGAATCCCCCGTTCCTGCAGGGCTTCTTGGCGAGTTGTCGGACGATTTGCTGAAGCTCGCTTTCATTCCGTATGCGTCGAGGTCGAAACTCTCGAGCCTGTATGGGCCGGGTCTCGACTTCATGAGTCTTGTCAGCGCCGACTGGCGTGAGGCTTTTTCTCAGGGCGCATTGCGCATGCACAACGCGAAAACGATCAGCTTCCCAACGCATATCGAAATGGCGAATGGCGAGGCCGTTGAGCTCTCTATTTCTGAGAATGCACAGGAAGGCGGGCCTGCGTGGTTTCTGTCGTATGTTCCCATTGTCGAGCATATGAAGCTGCGTCGCGATTGCGTTGCCGAGGCGAAGGCCGAATCGGAAAAGCCCCGACTCCCCAAAGAGCCGCTCCCGGCGCTTATGGAGGACGGTTTTGCGGGTATGCAGGAATCCGAAGATTATCTCGTGAACCCTGTGCCTCTCGCCGTTTTGAACGAGCTCGATTCAATGGATGCCGAGTTTTCTTCGTTCGTCTGGGTGTCGCAGCGCCGCAACGAGCAGATTGCCGAATATGAGCAGCGCAATATCGACGTATTGGAATTGCTGAATCGCGATTGGGACTATGCGCTGTCCAACCGCGTGCTTCGGTATTACGAAGGCAAGGTCATTTTCCCCGTGAGCATCGTGCGCGACGACGGAGAAACGCTCGTCGAGGTTTCCATCAAACGCGATCGCGGGGCGGAAAGGCCGGGTGCGTTGCCGTGGCATGTCTGCTTCGTGGACAACTTCGCTCGGCAAAAGGTGCGCGCTGGCCACGCACTTTTCGATTGGGCCTACCTGGGGAATTTCGACGATACGATCGAAAGCCTTGCCGAGATGGCGCTCGCTGAAAAGTGGGGGTTCGAAGCCGACGACGAGCCAAAGTCGAATTCGATTCTCAAAAGCTATCTCACGTATACCTTCTATAGGCTGCAGGCTGAGGGCAAAGTGCTCGAAAGCCGCGAAAGGGGAATTGCCGCATTCAATACGGGCCTCGTCGACGCGACGTATGAGGCGATTTATGCGTGCTTCTCCCCGTCGAACATGGAGCAGCCTTGGCGCTTCGAGGCGTTCTGCAAAGCGGGTTCGAGAATGTGGGGAAAGAAGCTCGTGGCTTCGTTTGAGCCTCTGCCACAAAGGGCGTCGTATGTCGAAAAGAAGGATGACCTGCTTTTTGACGGGAGTCGAACGCTTCAGCGCGATGTCGACCACATTCTTCTCGACAACATCGACCGATTGCCGAAGGCGTTTCTCGCCGAAGAGCTTCGTGGCGCAGATGATGCGATAGAGGCGCTCGGCAAAACGATGCATGCCGAGGACGACACGTCGAGACGCGCCGCATACGATGAGCTTCGCGAGGCTGTCGAGGACAACGTGAGAATCAAGCGCAGGCTTATCAATAGGCTCGATGACGCTATCGAGCTTGCCCAAAAGCGTGTCGAGTGGAATTTCAAAACGGCCGTTCCGGCGTTTTATCCCACAAAGAACACGATGAGCCTGCTTCTTCCGCTCGATCTTACCGAAAACGAGCAGCCCGATGTCGCGCTTGTCGTTGAGCTTATGGAATCGGGGGCCTATATTGGGCAAACGGTCCTTACCATGAAGATGGCTTACAACAATGCAAGGCTCATTTGCCGGCCCGACAGCGATTGGCTCAACACGTCGCTGCGCCTTTCCTAAAAACTATGAAGAGCGCCCCGCTTTGGTATGAAGCGGGGCGTTTTGGTTGCGGGGCATGCACCCCTTCGTCGTGCGGCGACCGTCTTGCATTGATTCGTATAGTTTTTGCCGCTTGCGCGCTTTAGGCGGCGAAAGCGCACGCATACCGTTAGAATGGCTTTCGAAACATGGTGGAAACTTTTATGAAGGCACGCCACGGCCTCGTTTTCGCTGAACGAACAATCGATTTAGGAGCCCACATGAACGCCGACCTCACGAGTCGTTATGGAACCATGGTCTTCTCCGATCACGTCATGAAGGAATATTTGCCCTCTGACGTGTACAAGAAGCTTTCTGAAACCGTGAAGGAGGGCAAGCCGCTCGATCTTGACGTGGCAAACGCCGTCGCCCACGGCATGAAGGAATGGGCCCTCAAGCATGGCGCCACGCATTTCGCGCACTGGTTCCAGCCCCTTACGGGCATCACGTCGGAAAAGCACGACGCTTTTCTCGATCCGGTGGGCGATGGCACGGCGATTGTGAAATTCTCGGGCAAAGAGCTCGTTCAGGGCGAGCCCGATGCATCGAGCTTCCCCAATGGCGGTTTGCGCGCAACGTTTGAGGCGCGCGGCTATTCCGCGTGGGATCCCACGAGCCCCGCATTCATTAAAGACGAAGTGCTGTGCGTGCCCACGGCGTTTTGCTCGTATTCGGGCGAGGCGCTCGACAAGAAGACTCCGCTTCTGCGCTCTATGGCCACGCTCGACAAGCAGACGAAACGCGTGCTTGCGCTGTTCGGCAAAAATCCCGCTCACGTCACGGTCAACGTGGGCACCGAGCAGGAATACTTCCTTATTTCTGAAAAAGATTACGAGCGTCGCCAAGACCTCATCGTGTGCGGCCGCACATTGTTTGGCGCGCCGCCGTGCAAGGGCCAAGAGCTCGACGAGCATTACTTCGGCGCCATTCGCCCTACGGTGAATTCGTTCATGAAAGAGCTCGATGACGAGTTGTGGGGCTTCGCGGTTGCCGCGAAAACCAAGCACAACGAAGTCGCGCCTTGCCAGCATGAGCTCGCCCCAGTGTTCTGCAACGCGAACCGCGCGGTTGACGAGAACCTGCTCACCATGGAAATGATGAAGCTGCTTGCGAGCCACCATGGCCTCGTGTGCCTGCAGCATGAAAAGCCGTTTGAGGGCATTAACGGCTCGGGCAAGCACAACAACTGGAGCTTCGGTACCGAGGACGAGAACCTGCTTGACCCGGGCGATACGCCCGAGGCGAACTTGCAGTTCATCGTATTCCTTACCTGCGTTATTGAGGCGGTCGACAATTATCAAGACTTGCTACGCATGAGCGTTGCAAGCTGCGGAAACGACCATCGCTTGGGCGCGCATGAGGCTCCGCCGGCCATTATCTCGATCTTCTTGGGCGATGAGCTTTCGAGTATCATCGATGCGCTTACCTCGGGCGAAACTGCCGCGCACACGTTGCGCGAGCAGCTCGACTTCGGCGTTGACGTACTGCCGAACCTCGAGCGTGATACGACCGACCGCAATCGTACGAGCCCCTTCGCCTTCACGGGCAATAAATTCGAATTCCGCATGCCGGGCTCGAGCGTGAACGTGTCCGACGCGAATACCGTGCTCGACACCGCCGTGGCGAAAACGCTCAAGGAATTCGCCGATGCCATGGAGGCGCGCGGCGACATGGAATTCGAGCATGCCGCGCTCAATTGGGTTCGCAAGAGCCTGCAGGCGCACAAGCGCATCCTGTTCTCGGGCGACGGCTATTCTGAGGAATGGCATGTCGAAGCCGAGCGTCGTGGCCTGTGCAACTTCGCCACGACCGCCGATGCGTTGCCGTGCTTCGTTGCCGAGAAGAACCTTGAGCTGTTCTCTGAGATGGGCGTGCTTTCGCCCGTCGAGGCACGCAGCCGTTACGAGGTGAAGCTTGAGAAGTACAACAAGCTCATGAATATTGAAGCGAACACCATGGAAGTCATGGCGCGTCGCACGTATTTGCCCGTGATCAGCGCGTATGCTACGAAGATCGCCAAGGGCATTACCACGGTGACCGCCGCGATGCCCGATGCGCCCATGTCGCATGAGCACCGCGAGCTCAAGACGCTCACCGAAGGCGTGAACGCGATTTACGATGGCCTCGATGCTTTGCGCGATGCCCATGTCGCGGCCGAAGCGATTGCCGATTCCCAAGAGCAGGCCAACGCGTATGCCCACAAGGTGCGCCCCGCGATGGATGCCCTGCGTGCCGCGGTTGACGCCATGGAGCCTATTGTCGCAAGCGACTATTGGCCCGTTCCGACGTACGACGACATGCTTTTCTACTGCTAGTCTGGCCTTGCGGCTAGATTCATGGGCTCGTGCTCGCTGACGTTTATTCGGCAGACCTGTTAAATGCTCTGAGCGTTTAACAGGTCTGCGGGTGACGCATTGGCGCCAATGATAGAATGACACGAAGCGAAAGGGGCCGCATGCCCCTTTCTTGTTGTGGCGATATTCGCGAGGTGACATATATGGGAATTCGTGCGGCGGCTGCCGTGGCTTTGGGCCGAGCGGCCCGATGGGGCGGCGAAACGTTCATGCATCGTTCGGCCGGTAATATTCCAGGCGCCATGGCGCTTAAGGTTGACCCCATGGTTTTGGTCGACCTGGCGAAAAAGGTGAATCCCGTAGCCGTGATTTCGGGCACGAACGGCAAAACCACCACCACGAACCTCGTTGCCGATTGCTTGCAAACTGCGGGCGTGCCGCTGTATTGCAATCGCGAGGGAAACAACCTGCAGTCGGGCATCGTGACGTCGCTCATGCTCGCGCCTGACACGTCGAAGGTTGTCGACGCCGCGAGTGCCGCGCAGGCGCCCGTGGGCTGCTTCGAATGCGACGAGATGTATACCAAGTATGTGCTGCCTCGCCTTCGCCCGCATTATTTCATGCTGCTGAACCTGTTCCGCGACCAGCTCGACCGTTTTGGCGAAATCGACCGCATTCAGGCCACCATCGCCGAAGCGCTCGCGAAAACGCCTGAAACCACGTTCGTGTTCAATGGCGACGATCCGCTGTGCGCGGCCATTGCCGACCGCATTCCCAACAAATCGCTTGCGTTCGGTATCGCGAGCGACATGGGCCTTTCCGCCGACCGCATTTCCGACAGCCGCTTCTGCCAAAAGTGCGGCGGCGCCCTGGAATATGATTACGTGCACTACGGCCAGCTCGGCGCCTATCGTTGTCCCGATTGCGGGTGGGCGCGTCCCGAACTCGCTTTTGCGGCGACGAATGTGCGTCTGGAGGAAGACGGCTTCGTGTTCGATATCGATGGCCGCAGCGTGCATACGGGGCACACGGGCGCCTACATGGTGTACAACGTGCTTGCCGCCTATGCCATCTCGAAGCTGTCGGGCATCGTGTCTTTCGAAAACTATCAGGCTGCCGTGCGCGAGTACCACCCGACGAACGGTCGCCTTCAAACGTTTGATTTGGGAGAGCGCAAGGTCATGACGAACCTCGCGAAGAATCCCACGGGCTTCAACCAAAACATTCGCATCGTGCTCAACGAGCGCGGTCGCGTGCTCGCGCTATTCGTGAATGACAACGACGCCGATGGTCACGACGTGTCGTGGTTTTGGGATATCGACTTCGAACGCTGGTCGCAGATCGAGGGTCTACGCGCCTTTGTGGGCGGCACGCGCGCGAACGACATGCAGGTACGTCTGAAGTATGCGGGCATTCAGGCCGAGATCGTCGAGAACGTGGCCGATGTGTTGGCTGCGACGGGCGCCGACGATGGCAAGGTGTACATCATTGCGAACTACACCGCGTTGCCGGCCGTTCGCCGCGAGCTCGAAGGCCTTGAAGCCGCCGCGAAGGGGGAGGAGTAAGCCATGGTCGATTCTTTGAAATGGGCCCACATGCCCTCGGTGCGCGACGATGTGAAGCCGCTTACCATCGTGCATTTGTTCCCCGAGCTTTTGAACCTTTACGGCGATGGTGGCAACGTGATTGCCCTTACGCGTCGTTTGCAGTGGCGCGGTTTGCCCGTCGAGGTGCGCGAGATTGGCATGGGCGACGCCATGGATTTCTCTCAAGCCGATATCGTCTTCATTGGCGGTGGCGCCGATCGAGAGCAAATGATCGTGAAAGACGCCATGGTCGCGCGAAAAAGCGAGCTTTCCGCCTATGTGGCCGATGGCGGCGTGCTGCTCGCGGTATGCGGCGGCTACCAATTCTTGGGCCATAGCTACGCCATGGACGATGTGGTGGTCGAAGGCCTTGGGGTCATCGATATGGAAACCGTGCGCGGCGAGGGCCGTCTTATCGGCAATGCCGTTATTCAAAGCGATATTTGCGATGCGCCGATTGTCGGGTTCGAAAACCACGGCGGACGCACGACGCTCGGCCCCGACGCAAAGCCGCTCGGCCGTGTGCTCGGCAAGACGTTCGGCAACAATGGCGAAGACGGTTTTGAGGGCGTGCATCAGGGCAACCTTATTGGCACCTACCTGCATGGCCCCCTGCTGCCGAAAAACCCGCAGGTTGCCGACTATCTTATCGCGCAGGCCTTTGACCGTCGCGGCGATGCGCTCGAACTGGCTCCGCTCGACGATGCCGTTGAGCTTGAGGCGAATTGTGTGATGGCGAAACGTTTGGGCGTATAGCGACAAGCGTTGTTTGGCGAAACAATTGAAGAGAAGCGCCCGAAGCGCCCGAATTCGTTCGGGCGCTTATTCATAGATTCGAGTTTTCTTCGTAACATTCCTTTAACAGCCGCATAAACACCCACGATGCTATTATTCCTGATAACTGCGGTCCGCTTTTCGCCACACAAGCGGGCTTTGCTCAAAACGGCCGTCAGGGGGCTTTCATGATTGATACGAAACAATATGTCATCAAGCAAATCGAAGAGCGCAACATTCGCTTTTTACGATTGTGGTTCACCGATATTTTCGGCAATCTGAAAAACGTCGCCATTACGCCTTCCGATATCGAAATCGCGTTTGAAGAGGGTATTGGCTTTGACGGCTCGTCTATCGACGGGCTTGCGAGCTTGCAAGATTCCGATATGCTCGTGCACCCCGATCCGTCGACTTTCCAGGTGTTGCCGTGGCGCCCGAGCGACGATGGCGTGGCGCGCATGTTCTGCGATTTGCGCACGCCCGACGGGGCGCCGGCTGCCGGCGACTCGCGCCATGTGCTCATGAATATGCTGAAGCGTGCAGGCGCGATGGGCTATTCGGTCAATATCGGCACGGCGGTCGAGTATTTCTGCTTCAAGAGCGATTCCGCGCCTGAGCCTATCGACAAGGGCGGCTATTTCGATTTGGCGCCGCTCGACAATGCGTCCGACCTTCGCCGCGAAACGGTGCTCACGCTCGAGAAGATGGGCATTCCCGTTGAGTACTCGCATCATGAAGCGGCTCCGGCGCAGCAGGAAATCGACTTGCGCTTCTGCGACGCGCTTTCCGCCGCCGATGCCGTGGTAACCGCGCGCCTTGTCATTAAGGAAACGGCCCATGCGCAGGGCGTGCATGCTTCGTTTATGCCGAAGCCTATCGAGGGCCAACCGGGAAGTGCGATGCATGTGCATCAGTCGCTGTTCGATGAGCGCGGCAACGCATTTGCCGATACGAACGACCCCGATGGCATGGGGCTTTCATCGGTCGCCAAGAGCTATATCGCCGGCCTTTTGAAGTACGCGCCAGAATACATGCTGATCACCAACCAATATGTGAATTCCTACAAGCGCTTGGTGCCAGGCTTCGACGCTCCCGTGCTCGTGTCGTGGGGAAGCCGAAACCGTTCGGCCATGGTGCGCGTGCCTCGCTACAAGCCGAGCAAGCCCTCATCGACGCGCATTGCGGTGCGCAGCGTCGATTCGGCGGCGAATCCGTATTTGGCGTACGCTGCCATGCTTGGAGCGGGCCTCAAGGGCATCGAGGAAGGCCTCGATTTGTGTGCGCCGGTCGAAGAAAACCTGTTCAAGCTTTCTCAGGCTGAAATCGCCGAACGCGGCTTGAAATACTTGCCGCGCGACCTCTCCCAGGCGATTGACGAGTTCGAGAAATCGGAACTCATGCACGAGATTCTTGGCGATGTGATTTGCGAGAACCTCATTTCGGCCAAACGCGCCGAATGGGAGGAATATCGCGCGCACGTGAGCTCGTGGGAAATCGATCGTTATCTGGCAAGGCTGTAGGGAGGTGCGCTATGCATTCCAAGACAATTCTTGTTTCGTGCGGCCGCACTATCACGCTCGAACGTGCGTCCGCGTTATTCTCTTCTATGGATGCCGACGTGCGTGCGCTGAAAGTGCCGCCTGCGCAGGCGCTTTCTTCCGGTCACGGTTTGGGCGTTGACTTGCTCGTGATTGACGATACCGATGGCGGGTGTGACATTTCCGCAATTGAAGCCGAGCTTGCTAGCGGCGGCGATTCCTCGCTGTTTTTGATGCTCGACGAATCGCGTATGAAGTCGGTGCGCCTGCCCGTGCGCGTGACGAGCGATTTTGCATGCAGCGGCGCGAGTGACGACGAGGTCAAGCTTCGCTGCCGTCGCCTTTTGTGGCCGGGTGAAATGACAAGCGATGCCGACTTCATCCATATGGGCGCGCTCACGGTGAACCTGGCGACGTACCAGGTGAAGGTCAATGGCGAGCCTATCGATCTCACGTTCATGGAGTATGCCTTGCTGTCGTTTTTGGTTACGCATCCGGGTCGAATTTATTCGCGCGAGGTGCTGCTCTCCCAGGTGTGGGGCTTCGACTATTACGGCGGCAGCCGCACGGTCGATGTGCATGTGCGTCGCCTGCGCGCCAAGCTTGGCCCTGAGGTTGCCCAGCATATCGAAACCGTGCGCGGCGCCGGCTATTTGTGGCAGAGCTAAACGCTCAAGGCCCATTTGCATGCAATAAAGAAAAGACCAACCCGAGGGTTGGTCTTTTCTTGTATGGGAGGGATTAAAAGAGGGTATCGCAGAAAGCGAAGTTTCTGGGTTTGGCCCCGATACTCGTTGATGACGTTGCCCGCGTACACGCCGGAGCCAAGGGCAAGGCCGACGGAAGAGCCCGGGTTGTCGTAGCAAGGCACGCAGTACGTGCTGCCCCGGTCGACGCATGTGCGGCATTTCTATTCCAGGCTTGAGGTCCACTCGAAACAAGAGCTGCTCGATTTGGTGGAAGCGAAGCAGGTCGAGCAATAGCGAAGGCGCAGGAAAACGGCGCGAAAACAAGAGGAAAAGCAGGGGGTCTGGGCAAGAATCGGGCAAGGTTTCAGTGCTAACTTCTTTCCACGCGAAGGCTCGCACAAGAAGGCAAGCCTTCATTAATGATATTACATATGATATCATTCGGAGAAAGCATGGCTACGATAGAAGAATTGCTCGAGGAACTGCGCCGCAACCCTCGCCACGTGCGATTTCGTGATGCCGATAGGGTGTGCAGGGCATATTTTGGTGAGCCGCGAACGCACGGTTCGCATCATGTGTTCAAAACGCCCTGGCAAGGCAATCCGCGCATCAATATCCAAAATCGTAAAGGGTTCGTCGCACCATATCAGGTTTCGCAACTGCTTCGAGCAATCGACCTTATGGAGGTGTTGAGCGATGAAGGCAACCGCTGACATGTATACGTATCGCGTTTTTTGGTCGGGCGAAGACGGCGCATTCGTGGCGTCCGTTTCGGAATTCCCGAGCTTGTCGAATGTTGCCGATTCTCAGAAAGAGGCGCTCAACGGCTTGAGCGAGCTTGTCGCCGATGTTCTTGCCGATATGCGTGAAAGCGGAGAACAGCCGCCTGTTCCTTTGGGATGCCGCACCTATTCGGGAAAATACGCTCTGCGCATGACCCCCGAGCAGCATCGGCGTGTGGTAATGGAGGCGGCGGAGCAGGGCGTTTCGGTGAACCAGCTGCTCATCTCGCGCGTGTAAGCCTGGCTTGCGGCAGGGCGGTCCCATGCTTGCGCTTTCCGCGGCCGAATTCGGGAGACGCGCGCGTTTATTTCGTCCTCATTACTTGAATATTTCCTGTTCGTAACGCCAGTTTCGCCTTTGTTACGGCTTGGTTTTTCAGCCGTAAACTCACCTTTGTGCGCCCTTTGCGCGCGTCGAAGCTCCCCATAATGAAGTGCGTCATATCCATGGGCGCACAAAACGCCGGGTGTGGAGAGGCCATTTTCGAATATTCGGTTTCGCGAGCCTTATTTCGGAAGCGCATGGGGAACGGCCGCTCCACAAACGGCAATCAATGCGCCCGCCGGAAGAAGGGAGCAATCATGTTTGATCCAGGCAGCACCGGATTCATGATTCTGGGCGCGATGTCGGTGTTCTTGATGACGCCGGCACTTGCATTTTTCTATGGCGGCCTTTCTCGCCGCAAAAATGTGTTGAACACCATGTTCATGTCAATCGCCGTAATTGGTCTCGTTGGCGTGTTGTGGATTGTGGCCGGCTGGTCGTTCGCCTACGGCGGCGACGGCAGCTGTCCGTTCTTCGGCGGTTTCGACCAGATTTTCTGCGTGGGGCTGCTCGATAATATGCTGAGTGGCAGCGATTTGGCGCTTTCCCACGACACGTACCCCGTGCTCGTTGACGTCGCTTTCCAGGCTGCGTTCGCCATTATCACCATCGCCATTATCACGGGCTCCTTGGCTGGCCGCATGAAGTTTGGCGCGGTGCTCGCGTTCGTCTCTATTTGGCTGTTGCTCGTGTATGCCCCCTTGGCCCATATGGTGTGGGGTGGCGACGGTTCGCTCATCGGCGACACCATTGGTGCACTCGACTTCGCTGGCGGCGACGTTGTGCATATCTCTTCTGGTCTTACGGGTCTCATCCTGTGCGTGCTGCTCGGCAAGCGTCGCGGCTACGGCATGATGAGCTACCGCCCGCACAACATTCCCTTTGTTGCTTTGGGTGCTTCGCTTCTGTGGTTCGGTTGGTTCGGTTTCAATGGCGCTTCTGCATTCGCTGCCGATGGCGTTGCTGCGCTCGCGTTCCTCAACACTATGGTTGCACCTGCTGCCGCTATGATTTCCTGGATGCTCGTTGAGCGTCTGCGCTCTGGCAAGGCGACGCTCGTTGGCGCATGCACGGGCATCGTTGCCGGCTTGGTCGTCATCACCCCGGCTGCTGGCTTCGTTGA
>OLVX01001723.1_pt1 | contig 17592 bp, 12 predicted proteins | sample 1673271 | NCBI WGS metagenome assembly OLVX01 (sample SAMEA3178939, study PRJEB25190) | human gut metagenome | biome: human gut; feature: human-associated habitat; material: faeces | place: Austria | collected 2013
CAGATAGGCGAAAACATCCAGCATCAGCTCCTCTGCCTCGTGAACGTCGTTATCGATCTGCTTGATCTCGTCCACCAGCATGCGGCTCGAGATGCGCGTAACACCCTTGCCCATGACGACGGCCTGGATTGTGCCGTCACTCGATACCACGGAGCACGCGCGGCCCTCCTCACGTGCCTCGATGCAGAGCTTCTGTACCACGGTATCGGCAGAAACGCCCGTCGGCGAAAACTCGATGCGCACGCCGCGGGCCGGCAGGTTGGGGCGCTCGCTGGAGATATTGCCCGCACCGTCAAACACGATCACGGCCTCGTAGCGGCCCTGGGCAAACGCCGCCACGTCGTTGATGAGGGCGGTGCGCGCCATATCGTGAACGTCGCTGGAATACGGATCGTCGGAATGGTCGTATACGAGCTTTTCGTAGCGTGGCGTGCAGTGGATCACATTGTAGCCGTCGACCACCAGCAGCTCGGGCTTATTGGAGTGCACCGTCGAGACCGGATCGGCGATGGCTTGCGCAAACGCATTGCCGCCCACGCCATAGGTCGCGGCCGAAACAATCGGCTTGGCCGAGCCCTCGCCAAAGCGCTTGGCTTTGGACTTGGCGCGGTTCTTCTTGGACATGCGCTACTCCTCCCCCATGAGCTCGCCGGCATTGCGGCGCAGCCACTCAAAACACAGCGCGGTGGTCGCCTGGGCCACGTTGAGACTCTCGGTCATGCCGCGCTGAGGAAGCTTGGTCAAAAAGTCGCATTTCTCGAGCACCAGGCGCGAGATGCCGTCGCCCTCGGAGCCCATGACGAGCGCCACGCGGCCCTCGAAGGGAGCATCCCAGCAGCTGCCCTCGGCGTGCTCGGAAGCACCGCCCACCCAAAAGCCAGCGGCCTTGAGGTCATCGAGCGCTCGGGCGATATTAGGAACCTGTGCGATGGGCAGATGCATGACGGCGCCGGCTGAGGTCTTGTAGCTGCCCACGGTCACGCCGGCGGCACGCTTGTTGGCGATGACGACGCCCGCGGCGCCCACAACCTCGGCAGAGCGCACGATGGCGCCAAAGTTGCCGTCGTCGGTCACGTGGTCGAGCACCACGACAAGTGCCGGACCGTCGCCCGCGCGGTCGAGGATATCGGCGACGTCGGCATAGGGGAAGTTGCCAACCTCGAGCGCAATGCCCTGGTGAGCGCCATGGCTCGACAGTGCGTCGAGCTGCGCGCGCTGCACATACTTAATGCGGACACCAGCGGCGTTGAGGTCGTCGACCAGACGCGACAGGGCGGCATCGCGCTCCCCGCCCTCGGCAATGAGCGCGCACTTGATAGGAAAACCAGTGCGAAGCGCCTCGGCGGCAGCACGACGTCCCTCGATAAACTCACCCTTGGGAGCCTGGACAGTGTCGCGGTTGCGATCGTGCTGCGGACGTGCGGCCTGGGTGCGATCGCGCTGGCCCTTGGGAGCGGCAGCGCGGTCATTGCGGCGAATCGGACGCGAGCCAGAAGCAGCCTGCTTGCCACCACGAGGCGCACGCTTGCGATTGTCGGCCATAAGACGGCCTCCTTAAATAGATAACGAACAAGAATCGACCGTCCGAGCCACGGCACCTTGCCTTTCAATCGTCGGGCATGACCACCAGGTCTATGCCCTCCTCTTTCAAGGCAATCTGCCGCACCTCAAACGGTCGACAAATACTAGAGACTCTTAATACGAGTGCCCGCAGCAGTATCCTCGATCGTCAGCCCGAGGTCCTTGAGCTGGTCGCGGATGGCATCTGCCAGATCCCAGTTCTTGGCGGCACGGGCCTCGGCGCGAGCCTCGAGGATCTTGGCAGCGGCCTCATCCACGTCGTCACCAGTGTAGGCAACCAAACCGGCGGCAACGCCCAGCAGACCCAGCGGCAGCTCGACCTTGGGCTCGGGAAGCTCGACGCCAAACGTATCGAGCAGCTCGGTCAGCGTATCGGCGGCAGCCAAGACTGCGGCCTTGTCGGCAGCATCGCCCGCCTGCTCCAAATACTGATTGCACTCGGTGACAAAGCCAAAGACGGCACCCATGGCACCGGCGGTGTTAAAGTCGTCGTCCATGCACTCCTTAAAGGTGGCACGGGTCTCGGCGGCCTTGGCGGCAAACGCCTCGGATGCCGCCTCATCGGCGTCGGCCGTCGCGTGGCTTGCGGCCCAGCGCAGGTTCTCGACCGTGCCGGCGATACGCGTGAGCGAGTTCTCGGCACCCTCCAGGCGCTCCCAAGAAAAGTCGAGCGGCGAGCGATAGCTCGTCTGCAGCATCAGCAGGCGCAGGGCCGCGGCAGAGTGCTGCTCGAGGACCTCGGCCAGCGTAAAGAAGTTTCCGAGCGACTTGGACATCTTCTCGCCGTCGACCAGCAGCATGCCCGTGTGCATCCAGGTGTTGGAGAAGCCCTGGTGCCAGGCGCAGGTAGCCTGGGCGCACTCGTTTTCGTGATGCGGGAAGGCAAGGTCGGAGCCACCGCCGTGGATGTCGATCGGGGTGCCCAGATAGCGGTGCACCATGGCGGCGCACTCGGTGTGCCAACCGGGACGGCCCTCGCCCCAGGGGCTCGGCCAGCTGGGCTCGCCGGGCTTGGCGGCCTTCCACAGGGCAAAGTCGAGCGGGTCGTTCTTGTCCTCGTTCTCCTCGATGCGCGCGCCCACCATAAGGTCGTCGATGTTGCGGCCCGAGACCTGGCCGTAGTTGGGATCGCTGCGCACGGCAAAGTACACATCGCCGTTATCGGCTGCATAAGCGTGGCCCTGCTCGATAAGCGTCTTGATCATGGCGATCATGGGGCCGATCTCTTTGGTGGCGCGGGGCCGCACATCGGGATCGAGCACGTTGGCGGCGCGCATGACGCCGATGAACTTGTCGGAGAACTCCGTCGCGACCTCGGCGGCCGTACGGCCCTGCTCGTTGGCGCGCTTGATGATCTTGTCGTCGACATCGGTGAGGTTCTGGGCGAACGTGACCTCGTAGCCGCTCGCGATGAGCCAGCGGCGAATCACGTCAAAGCTGATGAACGTGCGAGCGTTGCCGATGTGAATGTTGTCGTAGACCGTGGGGCCGCACACGTACATGCGGACCTTGCCGGACTCGATGGGCTGGAACTCTTCCTTTTTATGGGTAGCGCTGTTGTAGATACGCATTCGTTACTCCTTAACGGTTTTCTGTAGCAGGCAGACGGCCCAGGCGCCGATTCCCTCGCCTTGGCCTTCCCAACCGAGCTTTTCGGTCGTAGTGGCGGCGACGCCCACGTTTTCGACGTCAACGCCCAGGGCATGGGCAAGGTTGGCGCGCATGGCATCGCGGTGCGGGGTGATCTTGGGTTGCTGACAGGCAATGGTGCAATCGGCATCGACAAACTCAAAGCCCAGCTCGCGCGCATAGTCCATCACGCGAGCGAGCAGCACCATCGAATCGGCACCCTCGTAGGCGGGGTCGGTATCGGGGAACAGCTTGCCGATGTCTCCCCCACGGCAGGCGCCCAGAATGGCGTCGGCCAACGCGTGCGCGAGCACATCGGCATCAGAGTGGCCCAGCAAGCCGCGCTCGTAGGGAATGTCAACACCGCCGATAATACATCGACGCCCCTCCACCAGACGGTGAACATCGTAGCCGTGTCCAATGCGCAGGTTACTGAACATGGGGAAGGTCCTCTCCCTCGGCCATGCGGCCGAGCAGAATCGCGGTTACGGGACGCAGGTCCTCGGGCACCGTCACCTTAAGGTTATCGCGCGGGCTCTGGACGCAGCGGACGCGCCCACCCATGCGCTCGACCAGCGACGAATCATCGGTGCCGATAAAGCCCTCGGCGATTGCTGCGGTGTGGGCGCGCTTCATGGCGTCGACGCTAAAGATCTGCGGCGTCTGTGCGGCCCAATAAAGTTCGCGCGGCGGCGTCTCGACGATATTATCGCCGTCGACGATCTTGAGCGTGTCGATCGCGGGCTGACCGCACACGACACCGTCGAGAGCACGGTCGTTCACGAGCACGTCGATAGCGTGGTCGATAGCCTCGGTGGTAATGAGCGGACGGGCGCCGTCGTGGATAGCGACATATTCGAAACCCGCCGGCACCGCGTGCACGGCGGCGCGGGTGGAATCCTGACGAGTATCGCCGGCATCGGCAAAGCTGATGGGCGTGTCATAGTCAAACGGGTCGATAGCCAAGCGGCGCATCTCGGCACGGCGCCCGGCAGGGCAAACCACGACGATTTGGCCGACCTTATCGCTACGGTCAAATGCGCGGATGGACCAGCTCATGAGCGGACGGCCCGCTACATTGATGAGTTGCTTGCCACCGGGGTTACCAAAGCGCTGGCCGCTGCCACCGGCAACGACCACGGCGCATACGGGCGCCATTATGCGTTCCCCTGTTTGGTGCCCTTCATGCGGTACAGCGAGTCCGCAAGAATGGCAGGGTTGTTGACGCCAAAGTCGCCCAAGCGCTCCGGATCCTCGCTGATGTCGTCCATGAGTTCCTGCAGCGAGCCGTACTCGTCGACGAGCTTGTCGGCCATGCCATCGCGAACGACCGAGACGCGCGAAAGCGTGCGCAGGCCGAGCGGCGTCATAATGGAGTCCTCGCCGCGCTCGTCGGTGTAGCCCAGCAGCTTGGCGACGTACTTGGCAGAGCGAAGCTTGGTATTGTCGGCCTCGTGGAGCTTGGCGCGGATCTGGCGCGCGGACTCCTCGGAGGAGTCGCTTGCGTAATCTCGGATCATGAGGGTGTAGGCCTCGTCCATGCTGCCGAGCAGCTCGCTTCTTTGCATCGAGACGGTCCTGCCCTCGCGGCCGAGCTGCATGATGCAGTCCTCCAGCTCGTTGTCGGCCGTCATCAAGGTCTCGAAGAGGTAGAAGATGTTCGTGACGTCGCCCAGGGTGACGTAGTTGTCGAGCTCGAGGCTCGTGAGGCGCAGCAGGCTGCGGTCGAGCTGCTGGCGCGTGTTCTGCATGGCGACCGCAAGCTGGTTGACCGAGACCATCAGGCTCGCGAGCGGCTTCAGCTCGAAGCCCGAGCCATCGACGTAGACGTTGACGACCTGGCGACGCTCGGATACCGACACCACGACTGCCTTGGTAAGAAGGCTCATGCGTGCCGCGGTCCTGTGGCGAGTGCCCGTCTCGGTCGTGGGCAGCGACGGGTCGGGGTTCAGGTGGTAATTAGCTCGCAGGATCTTGGTCAGGTCCTTGTCCAGAACCACGGCACCGTCCATCTTGCACAGCTCGAAGAGTCGGTTCGAGGTGAAGGAGACGTCGAGCTTGAAGCCGTCATCACCGGCGGCAAGCACGTTCTCAGTGTCGCCGACGCAGATAAGGGCGCCCATGTGCCCGGCGATGATCATGTCGAGGGCATGGCGCAGGGCCGTTCCGGGAGCGGTCATGCGAATAGCGTCCTCCAGGCGAGCCTGGCGGTCGTCGTAGTTGAGCTCGAACAGGGCGTTGTCCATCAATGCCTCCTCAAGAGGTGCAGCCGGCGCAAGACCAGCGGGGTATGCTGCCCAGCGCCTTGCTGTCGGCGCGAGCGGATTTTCGGGCGCCTACTCGCCCGACGCGGCGAGGCCGCCGCCGGCGGCTCCGCCGGGCAGGCGCGAGGGCGAGGGGGCGTCGTCGAGACGGAAGCTCGGGCGCGCCATGCTCTCGCGGCGGCGCGGCTCGGGGATGGGGCCCTTCTCCTTGTCGAAGACGAGCTTTCCGTCCTTTGCGCGAACCTTGACGATGTCGCCGGCCGTCCAGCCACCCTGAAGGAGCTCCTCGGAAAGCGGGTCCTCGATGAGGGTCTGGATGGCGCGGCGCAGCGGGCGCGCGCCGTAGACCGGGTCGGCGCCCTCCTTCGCCACGATGTCGCGCGCGGCATCGGTGAGCTCGATGGACATCCCCTGGGTAATGAGTCTCTCGCGGAGCTCGGCGATCATGAGGTCGACGATACCGCGGAGCTGCTCGTTCGTAAGAGACTTGAAAACGACGATCTCGTCCACGCGGTTGAGGAACTCGGGGCGGAAGAGCTTCTTGAGCTCGCTCATCACGCGGCTCGTGATCTCCTTGTCGGAGAGCCCGCCCGCGCCGAGCGCCGAGAAGCCCAAGGTCGACGTCTGCGCGATGTCGCGCGCGCCGATGTTGGACGTCATGATGATCACCGTATTCGAGAAGTCTACGTGACGTCCCTGTCCATCGGTCAGGCGGCCCTCGTCGAGGATCTGGAGCAGCACGTTGAAGAGGTCGGGGTGCGCCTTCTCGATCTCGTCGAAGAGGATGACGGAATAGGGCCTGCGGCGCACCGCCTTGGTGAGCTCGCCGCCCTCGTCGTAGCCGACGTATCCCGGAGGGGCGCCGACGAGCTTGGAGACGGCGTGCTTCTCCATGAACTCGGACATGTCGAAGGTGATGAGCGCGTCCTCGCTGCCAAAGAGGAACTCCGCGAGCGACTTGGCGAGCTCGGTCTTGCCCACGCCCGAGGGACCGAGGAAGATGAACGAGCCACCGGGGCGACGCGGGTCCTTGAGCGGGCTGCGGCTGCGGCGGATGGCGCGCGCCACCTTGGTCACGGCCTCGTCCTGCCCAACGACACGCTGGTGGAGCACGTCCTCGCAGCGAAGAAGCTTGGACGCCTCGGCCTCGGTGAGGTTCGAGACGGGAACGCCGGTGATGCTCGACACGACGTCGGCGATGTCATCCTCGTCGACCTCGACGACGTTGTCCTCGAGCCCGCGACGCCATGCCGTCTCGAGCTCATCGCGCTTGGCGATGAGCGCCTTCTCCTCGTCGCGCAGGCGCGCGGCGTCCTCGAACTCCTGGGCCTCGGCCGCCGCCGACTTCTCCTCGCGGGTGCGGGCGAGCTCGGCGTCGACCTGAGCGATCTCGGGAGGCAGCACCATGCGGTGCACGCGCGTGCGCGCGCCCGCCTCATCAAGCACGTCGATTGCCTTGTCGGGCAGGAATCGGTCCTGGACATAGCGGCTCGAGAGGGTGACGGCGGCCTGGACGGCGGCGTCGGTGTAGCGCACGTGGTGGTGCTTCTCGTAGCGGTCCTTAAGGCCTGCGATGATCTTGAGAGTATCCTCGATCGAGGGCTCCCCGATGTTCACCGGCTGGAAACGGCGCTCGAAGGCGGTGTCCTTCTCGATGTGCTTGCGATACTCCTCGGCGGTAGTCGCGCCGATGACCTGGATCTCGCCGCGCGAAAGAGGCGGCTTGAGGATCGCGGCGGCGTCGATGGACCCCTCGGCCGAGCCGGCGCCAATCACGGTGTGGATCTCGTCGATAAAGAGGATGTCTTGCTTGGACTCCTCGAGCTCGCGCACGACCTTCTTCATGCGCTCCTCGAACTCGCCGCGATACTTGGAGCCGGCGACCAGCGAGGCCATGTCAAGCGTCCAAATCTGCTTTCCGCGAAGGATATCCGGCACGTTACCCGAGCTGATAAGCTGCGCCAGGCCCTCAACGATGGCGGTTTTGCCGACGCCGGGATCGCCCAGGACAAGCGGGTTGTTCTTTTGGCGGCGGGCGAGGACCTGCATGACGCGCTCGATCTCGGCGTCGCGGCCGATCACGGGGTCGAGGCCGCCCTCGGCCGCCTGCTTCGTGAGGTTGCGCCCGTACTTCTCGAGCATCGACTCGTCGTCGGACGAAGCCTGCGCGCCTGCGGGAGCCCCCATGCCGATGAAGACCTGGCCCATGTTTCCGCCCTGCTTGGGACGGTTGCCCTCATCTTGGGCAATGAGCTCGTTGACGGCATTGCGGACAGCGTCTGCCGAAAGCCCCATGGCCCTGAGCGCGTCCATGGCGCGGCCGTTGCCCTCCGCGACGATGCCCAGCAGAAGGTGCTCGGTCGCGATGTAGGTCTGGCCATGGGTCATGGTCTCGCGATAGGCACCCTCGAGCACCCGCTTCGCACGAGGCGTGAAGGGTATATGACCGCCGGGAACGGGCTCGGCCTCCTCGGCGGTCAGGCTGCGCACCGTCGATAGCGTCTCGTCGTAGGTCACGTCGAGCTTGGCAAGAGCCTGCGCGGCGACGCCTTCCTTCTCTTTGATCAGGCCGAGGAGCAAGTGCTCGGTGCCTACATACATCTGGCCCAGGGATCGGGCCTCGTCCTGCGCAAGGCTGATGACCTTGCGCGCTTTGTCGGTGAACTTCTCGAACATGAAGCGGTTCCTCTCGATATGGATACCTTTAAGTGTGTACCCGCGGCCGAAGAATCGCAAACCCGCGACACGCATCGGCAAAGCTCGCGGCGAGCCGGCAAGAAGTACGCTTCCTGCCAACTCGCCGCGGCTACTAACCTGCGATGTTGCCGAAGCCTTCTCCGAAGGCCTCGTGCACCTCTGAGATGAAGACGATCGCCTCCGGATCCGCCTCGGCAACCACCTCCTTTAGCAGGGGGACCTGGTTGCGCCCAAGCACGCAGAAGAGCACCGGACGGTCATTGCCGCTCCAGACTCCCCTTGCCTGGAGCTCGGTGCACCCGCGGTTGAGGTCGTACATTATCGCGTTGGCTATCTCTGCGTGTTTGACCGAGATGATGTAGGCCGCTCGCTCCGAATGCGGGCCATCGACGACCATGTCGATGGCCTTGCCGCAGATGTACATTGCCACTGCAGCGTACAGAGCGTTCTCGACGGAGAAGACCGGCGCCGATGCTGCGATGACAAGTCCGTCCAAGATGATCATCGCCGTGCCAATCGGCATCGAGAACTTCTTTGCCATGAGCTGGCAGATGATGTCGGTTCCGCCGGTATTTCCACCCGTGCGGAAAACAAGGCCCAGGCCAAGGCCCGTAATTACGCCGCCCCACAAGGCACAGAGGAGAAGGTCGCCGTTACCGGGCACCGGCAGATAGGGCGCGAGGGCATCGGTGAAGAGGCCGCAGGCGATGACGCCGATAATGGTGCGGACGATGTAGCCGCGGTTGCCGCTCTTTATGACGAGCATCAGCAAGAAGACGTTCATCACGATTGTCTGAAGACCGACGGGCAGATAGATTCCCGCCGCCCCGGCAAGCGCATAAAGCACCGTCGCCAAGCCCGTGATGCCTCCGGCCGCAAGACCGTTCGGAATCTCAAAGCAATCGACGCCCACGGCGAAAATCGCCGAGCCAACGATGATGAGCGTGAGGTCGCGAAGACGCACACGCCAGCGAGACTCGCTCATGGCTCTCCTACTCCGGGTCCGCCTCGCCGGTCGCCCAGCGGTGATATCCGATGATGAACTTGTCGAGGTCGCCGTCATCAAGCACGGACTCCACGTTGCCGGTCTCCACGCCCGTGCGCAGGTCCTTGACCATCTGGTATGGATAGAGGACATAGCTCCGGATCTGGTTGCCGAAGCCGATGTCTCGCTTCGGGCCGCGCAGCTCGTCAAGTTCGGCGGCGCGCTTCTCGAGCTCCATCTCATACAGGCGGCTTCGCAGGATGTTCATGGCGAAGGCCTTGTTCTGGAGCTGGCTGCGCTCATTTTGGCAGGTAACCACGGTGCCGGTGGGGAGGTGCGTGATGCGGACGGCAGAGTCTGTTGTGTTTACGCCCTGCCCCCCGTGCCCCGTGGCGTGATACACGTCGATGCGCAGATCCTTGGGATCGATATCGACCTCAACGTCGTCGGGAAGGACCGGGAGCACCTCCACGCCGGCAAAGGTCGTCTGGCGCCGCTTCTGGGCGTCGGTCGGCGAGATGCGCACAAGGCGATGGACGCCGCCCTCTGCGCGCAGCATTCCATAGGCATTCTTGCCGTGAACCGTGAAGGTCGCGCGGTCGATGCCGATAACTTCTCCCGCGGGGCAATCGTTGACATCAACCTTCCAGCCGCGGCGGTCGCAGTAGCGCAGGTACATGCGGAAGAGCATCTCGCACCAGTCCTGGGCCTCGAGGCCTCCCTGTCCCGGCGTAACGGTGACGATCGCGTCGCCGTGATCGAGATCGTCGGTAAACCAGCTGGAAAGCTCGAGCTCCGAGAGCTCGTCCTCGAGCGTCGCCGCGGATTCCGCCGCCTCGGCAAGAAGATCGTCGTCCCCCATCTCCTCACCGAGCTCGAATGCCGCGGCGGCGTCATCGAGCTTGGCGCGCGCGTCATCGATGGTGGCAACATCAGACTTGGCAGAAGCAAGCTGCGCCATCACGTCGCGAGCGGCGTCCGCATCGTTCCAAAGCGCCGGGTCCGCGCTTTGCTCCTCGAGGCGCTTGACGTCCAAGCGGCGCTCGTCAATGTGGAGATATCCCTCCACCTCGACGAGACGCGCGCGCAGGGTGTCGAGCGTGTCCTTAGTTATATCCGCCATCCGAAGGCCCCTAGCGGTTCCTGCCGTGGCAGTTCTTGAACTTCTTGCCGCTGCCGCAGGGGCAGGGGTCGTTCCGACCAACATTTACGTAGGGGTCGGCATCGTCCGCCTTGCGGTACGTCGTGCCCTTAGGGGCGCCGGCAGGGGCGGCGTGGTGCGCGCCCTGGTCGCCGTCGACCTCCGCAGGTCCGGAATAGCGGGCACCGCGAAGTTCCTCGGGCTCCTCGGAGGTCACCGGGACTGCCTGGCGCTTTGCGACCACCTCAATACGCAGGATGGTGCGCAGGTAATCCTCGTACATGGTATTGACGAGCTCGGTGAATGCGGCGAACGCCTCGCCCTTGTACTCGACGAGCGGATCGCGCTGGCCGAAACCGCGCAGGCCAATACCCGTCTTGAGGTAGTCCATCTCCTGGAGATAGGCCATCCAGCGAGTGTCGATAACACGGAGCATGACCTGGGCCGAGAGCGACTGCATGATGTCGTCGCCAAGGCGCTCGGACTTCTCGGCGAAAGTCTTGTCCACGAACGCGTCGACCGCGTCGGTCACCTCGCCCTGGTCATCCTCCTCGCCGATCTCGGGAAGCTCCTTGGCGCCGGTAAGCTCGGCAATCCACTTGTTCAGGCCCTCGAGATCCCACTCGTCGTGGCTCTTGCCCTCCGGGCAGAACTCAGCGATCCTGCGCTGGACGGTGTCAAGCGTGACCTCGTCGATGTGGGCGTTCAGGTCCTTGCCGTCGAGAATCTTGTTTCGCTCCTCGTAGATGACCTGGCGCTGGGTGTTCATGACGTTGTCGTAGTCGAGGACGTTCTTACGCATGGCAAAGTTGACTTCCTCAACCTTGCGCTGGGCGCTCTCAACGGCCTTGGTGACCATCTTGGCCTGGATCGGCATGTCATCGGGCATCTCGTACTTGGTCATCATGGCTGCGATGCGATCCATGCGATCGCCGCCGAACAGGCGCATGAGGTCGTCTTCGAGCGAGAGGTAGAACTGGGTCTCACCCGGATCGCCCTGACGGCCGGAGCGGCCTCGGAGCTGGTTGTCGATACGGCGGGACTCGTGACGCTCGGTGCCGATCACGCAAAGGCCACCGGCCTGCTTGACGCGCTCTTTTTCGGCAGCGCACGCCGCGCGGGCGCGCTCAAGGGCCTCGATGTAGGCCTGCTTGACCTCATCGATCTGCACGGCATCGAACTCGCCGCCCAAAAGCCTCGAGAGGCTCTCGGGAGTGATCTGGGTCGGGTCGTTGGCAAGAAGCACCTGCTCGATTGCCTCGGGATCAAGCTTGAAGCCGAATCGGCGCACTTCTTCGCGAGCAAGCTCCTCGGGGTTGCCGCCAAGCAGGATGTCGGTACCACGGCCAGCCATGTTCGTCGCGATGGTGACAGCGCCCTCGCGACCAGCCTGGGCAACAATTTGCGCCTCGCGCTCGTGGAACTTGGCGTTGAGGACGTTGTGCTCGATTCCGCGCTTGGCAAGAATACGCGAGAGCTTCTCGGAATTCTCGATGGAAACAGTGCCAACCAGGCACGGCTGTCCCTTGGCGTGGCGCTCCTCGACGTCGGCGGCAACTGCAGCGAACTTCGCGTCAATCGTGCGGTACACGAGATCATCGTGGTCCACTCGCTGGACCGGCTTGTTGGGCGGGATCACCTGGACGGGAATGTGGTAGACCTCGCGGAACTCTGCGTCCTCGGTCATGGCGGTACCGGTCATGCCGGCGAGCTTGTCATACATGAGGAAGTAATTCTGGAGAGTGATGGTGGCGAGCGTCTGGTTCTCCTCGCGGACGATCACGCCTTCCTTTGCCTCTATGGCCTGATGCAGGCCCTCGGAGTAGCGCCTGCCCTCCATAATGCGGCCGGTGAACTCATCGACGATCTTGACCTCGCCGTCGACGACAACATACTGCTGGTCACGGTGGAACATGTACTGCGCCTTAAGGGCCTGCTGCAGGTGGTTGACGAGCTGACCCGAGACGTCGGCATAGATATCCTCGATGCCCAGGTTCGCCTCGACCTTCTTCAGGCCTTCGTCAGTGGTCGCGATGGTGTGCTTGGCCTCATCCATCTCGAAGTCGACGTCAGGCGTAAGACCACGGACGGCACGAGCGAAGTCCTTATAAGTGCTCGCGGACTTGGTGCCGGCGCCCGAGATAATGAGCGGGGTGCGGGCCTCGTCGATAAGAATGGAGTCCGCCTCGTCGACGATAGCGTAGTGGTGGCCGCGCTGGACTCGCTGGTTTGCGCGAGTGACCATGTTGTCGCGAAGGTAGTCAAATCCGAACTCGGAGTTCGTGCCGTAAGTGACGTCAGCCTCATAGGCGGGCTTCTTGAGGTTGAGCTTCATGCCGTTTTGAATAAGGCCGACCCTCATGCCGAGGAAGCGATAGATGCGGCCCATCCATTCAGAGTCGCGCTTCGCAAGGTAATCGTTGACGGTAATGATGTGCACGCCCTCGCCCGGGATAGCGTTGAGGTAACCGGCGAGCGTGGAGACGAGGGTCTTGCCTTCGCCGGTCTTCATCTCGGCGATGGTTCCCCTGTGCAGGGCAATGCCGCCGATGATCTGAACATCGAAGTGGCGCAGGCCCGTGACACGGCGAGAGGCCTCCCTCACCGTGGCAAAAGCCTCCGGAAGCAGATCATCAAGAGACTCGCCGGCCTTATAGCGCTCGCGGAAGAGCTCTGTCTGGCCTCCGAGCTCCTCATCTGACATGGCTTTGAACTTGGGCTCGAGGTCGTTAACCGTCTCGGTGATCTTCTGGTATTCCTTGAGCTCTTTGTCCGCGCCAATCGAGAGCAGCTTGGAAAGGAAGTTGGCCATATGGGCTCTCCTAGCAATCTAAAGCGAATATCGCTGACAATTTATCCTTTTTACTTTACTCATTGGCCCAACATTTGTTCAGTCATCCCTGTTCCTATCGCAAAAGAATCACGGCGTACCCCCTGTCGCTATGCGCCAACGGCCCGCATACGACCCATTGCGCCAAGGCCGCCCAGCTCGCCAATCGGTTCATTCATGGCCCTCTCAAGCTGCTTAGATGGCACCCGATTTGACTTTGCGGAAAGTCTCTTGACGTAGGCGTGGTATCTTCTTTGGGCCTCCGCCTCCCGACCCCCAGCCCTCAGCGCTCGTATAAGCAGGCACATGGCGTCTTCTCGCATCTCATCGACAAACAACGCATTTCCCGCGAGCCTGGCCGCCAATCTCCTCTTGTCTAACCTCAGTGCCGCCTCGGCGCCCGCAACCATCGCGTCGGCATAGAGCTTCCTCAGCTCGGCCCTCTTCTCGGCGAAATACTCCTCGCCGTCCTCTGCCACATTACAGAGATCTCCGACATACAGCGTTTCTGTTCGCAGCGCGGCATTGCAGACCTTCTCATCGGCCGAGCTTTCAACCGCAGCCTTTGCCCACAAAATAAACTCGTCAACATCGCAGGACACGTTATCGCTCGCCAGTCTTAGGATCTTGGTCGCCTTGTTCGTGATGAAGATATCCTCGTCAAAGCCGTGCGCCAAGAGCGCCTTGCGCACCGCCGAAGTAGCTGAATACACCTTTTGGCGCCCGCGCTTCTCAATCGCGATCTCGGGCCACAGGTCCTCAGCCATTCGAGCCCTTCCGACCATATGTCCTTTTTGGAGCGCAAGGTACTCAAGAACCGCTCTTGCGCTTCTCCCCCCCGAGCATCCGCTCGGAAACTCGTTTTCCGTCAGCCCAAATCGAGAATTCCCCAAGGACGTTAATCCTGGCCAGTCCTTCAAGGTCCTCCGGCTCCGCCTTCCCGCTCTCGCTGAGTTTTTTCGAAGCTTTTCCGCCCATGCAGGTTCTCATCGCTGAATCGAGGTTGCGGCGCCACTCGGCGGGAGCTTGATCTCCAAGGTCCCTCGAGAACTCTCCTACTCCATCAGACAGCGTGACCAGTAGCCACATTTCGTTGACCGGCAGCTGTTGCCTTCCAAGGTCTACCGGGGCTGCGTCATCATCCACATCCCAAGAAATCTCGTGGATCAGCATGGATATAGCCGCAAGACCGTCGTTATCGTCGACCCTGTACAGGCTGGATCTTTCTCCCAGCTGATACTTTGTAACCTGCTTGATAATGCCGGCAACGCGCTCGGCATACGTCCAGCCAATGCTTTTACAGGTCGTCTCGGCCGTATTGACGGCGGCAAGCACATAAGCGCTAGGCCGCTTGCGCAGCAAGCAGAGGCATTCGGCGACAAGCGATAGGGCGCGAACCATCTGGTCACCCGACTTCGTGGCCTTGGACCTCAGCGCCGACACCGTCCTTGGAGGCTCTCCGCTTAGCGCTTCGCCCACGAGCCTCGCCGCCCAGACATATCCCATAAGGCCCTTAGCCCCAACCTTATCTAGATAATCCGCGCATTCGTCAACAACTTCGCCGTTATGCCAAGAAGAGCCGCACGAAAACACCTTAGCCAGATACATATCAAGATTTAGGAGATTGCCAGTAATGGACCTTTGGCGACCTTCCTCGGCATACGGTGCCAAGGTTTGGATTGCCATGCCAAAGCGCCCGTTAAACAAGTGATCTACGGCCTCATAATGAGCGGCGAGCCTGGCTTGCAGCCCAGACGGGGATTCCCCCAGCGCAACAACCCCACGGCCGGGCATCTGCAGCAGCTCTCTTAGTCCGACAAGACCGTCACAAAGCATGACAGTCTCGTCAGCGAGTTGGTCTACACTTTGCGTAAGGGATGCGCGATCACGAAAAGAGAGCTCTGTGCCAATAGCCGCCACCGCCTTCTCCAGATACCGTCTTCTTTCGGCATCGTTGCCGTCATTAGTTCCCGGCGCTTTATTCAGCAGCTCGGAAATAAGTCTGAGCTCGCCCAAATCAAGAAGCTCTGGGCCCCATTCAAGGGCCACATCAAAAGCGACGCGCGCTTCGCAGCGCGGCAAAAATGAAACAAGCCGCTCGAACTCGCCACGACGACCAAGAGACGTTAGGCACACCTTTAATAAATCGGCATTTTCCTTACACGCGCGAGCAAACAGGGGCATAGCAAAAGTCGCCCAGTCAGCGCTCTCCCCAGCGACGCAATCAAATGTTCTCGTATTAAAAGAAGCACCAAAGAAAGGCGCCCATGATGCGAGCTCTCCGAGAAAGTCTTCGTCGTATTTTCCAAGACAGTAGCGCAAATCCGAAAATGACCCCTTGCCAAGGACAGTGATGGCAAGTCGCAGACGTAATTCCTCATTGCACAAAGACCGACGGAAACTGGCATCAACCAATTCAACAAGCGTCTCATCATAAGAATTACGCTTCTGATCTGCGCGGGACGGAACAAGGGACTCCAATAGCGTGTGTGCAAGAACGGGAATACCTCTAGACAATCTTTGATGATCGAGCTCATCGCGCGTCGCACCTATCGGAGAAACCGGAGGCTCGCAAATATCGTCAGCCGTTAACAAAAGATGATAGGGAAGCTCATCAAGCAGCTGCCTGGCCTCTGGAAACAGCGTAAGCACAACAAGAGCTCCAACTTTGAGCATGCGCTCGATTGCACGGCTCTGATGAGCAACCTCCAGCTCATCAGAAGCGGGGAGAAGATTAAGAGCAACAACAATCTCGACTTTTTGATCCTTATGCTTGCTCCGAATGTCCCGAGCAAGCTTGGCGAGAGACTCGGAGGCGGCCTCGGGAGAAAAGTTCGAATAGTCTCGGGAATACGTACGCGCGCCAGTCTTCTCGGCCAAAAGACAAACCGCTTTTAAATAGCCGCGAGGGCAATAGCCCGGCTCACAGCAAACAGCTACGAGCTTATGCTTTCTAGCGAAGGACAAGAGGACCGGATGCAGCACACCGGTAGCATCCTCGCGATCATCAAAAGCGCCAATAGAAGGACGCTCTGGCTGATGCATATATATGCGTGGGCCCATAGACACTCCAAACAGAATTGACCATCAATGATGTGATGGAAAATATCACTATTGAAGTAAAAATCACCTGATAAAAGGGCCAAGCGGCAGGATGCAAATTGTTAAGGTACTGACAAAATTCCGGCAGAAACGACAAAACCGCATTTGATAGGGTCTTAACAACTGTAAAGGGGGGCGAACTTAAAAAACGTGCAATTTCATTCACCGAATTTTCGTAATAAGAAAATGTGGCCAGTGTCATTCTCTATACCAATTTCAAGGCCGTAGCAGCAGCGATGGGCTGGCTCTGGAACTCCTCCGAGGCCAGCACGTTCAACCCAACCTGGCGTCTTCTCGTGTTCCAGTGGACCACGTAGGCGTCGAGGCGTCCTTGAAGGGCACGGAGTCGGGCCACGTCCTTCCCGGGGAGAACTCGTCCCTGATGTGCCCGAAGACCTGCTCGGCCGCACCGTTGCCGATACAGTTGCCCTTCCTCGGCATGCCAGGCCATACTCGGACTGGTCGACGCCGCCCGCGCGGCCATCCCCTTGCTTCGGAAGTCGTAGGCCGCGGCGAAGAAGTCATTGTCTCAGGGCTGCCTGGGCTCGGCGGCGTCCGCGCCCATCTTCCCCCGCGGCCCACCGGGCCCGAAGCCCCTGCCGACGGCGTTCCCGAAGGTCTCGCCGGCGACGCCCCTGCACGATTTGCAGCGGTGGCAGTCGGCCCCGCGGCGTATCCCGCAGTCGACGCCCGCTCCGCGCATCATCTTGGGCACGGTCTTGTCGGCGATCCTCTCGCCCAGATCGACGCTCAGGCGCATGGCCGCCTGACTGTGGCCGCAGTCGCTGGCGGTGGTCGAGAGGGTCTCCACGAACGCCCCGCGCGCAGCTCAGCCCCGGCAAGCATCTTCGGTGCGCCTGCACGCACGCCAGCTCGCATGCTTGGGGAAGGACCCTCTCGGCATGCCCTAGGATTGGGCCTGAGCGTCTCAGCACCGCCCTAGCAGCAGAGTTTGCGTCACCTCTCGAAAGGTTACAAAGACATGATCCCGAACGCCTTCATACGTCTTGCCAACCCATGCCACCGTCATATGCATCTGACTTGCTTCCCGTCCAGGAATGGCAGCACCCCACCACCGAACAAGCGGTAAATGTAGAAACAAAGTCTCGCGGCGTCGCGAGAAACCGAGAGCATCTTAGTCGCCAACTTGAAGCTTTGCCCCGCTAGAAGAGCTCGATCGCCGCCCATCTCGCTTCGATAGCGTGCCTCGCCCCGGAACCGACACGCATAAGAAAACCTCCCGTTTCTCGGTGCCCGAGAAACGGGAGGCGGCTCACCCTTGCGCGGGAATGCCCTTTCCAGCGACTTAAATAAAAAGGAAAACGCCCCTTGCTGGCCGGCGGCGTCCTGCTCTCCCACGGAC
>OLVX01001731.1_pt1 | contig 17523 bp, 8 predicted proteins | sample 1673271 | NCBI WGS metagenome assembly OLVX01 (sample SAMEA3178939, study PRJEB25190) | human gut metagenome | biome: human gut; feature: human-associated habitat; material: faeces | place: Austria | collected 2013
AGTTTGACGCAGTCAAAGCACACTGCATCAATCCGGTAGACTCCAGAGAGACAGGACTTGAAAAACCGGAAACCCTCGTGACAAAATTTGAAGAGCCGGCAGACGTCAAAATCTTCGACGGATTCATCGACATGCCGGAGGCAGAATTAAAAGCCCTGTATGATTCCCTCGGCCTTGCCATGACCTTCAAAGACTTCCTGCATATCCAGAACTACTTCCGCGGCGAAGAAAAACGAAATCCATCCATGACCGAGATCCGCGTACTCGATACCTACTGGTCCGATCACTGCCGCCATACCACCTTCTCCACCGAGCTTACCAACGTGACCTTCGGCGAAGGCGACTACTACGAGCCGATGAAAAAAAGCTACGACCGCTACTTAAGCGACCGTGAGGTACTCTACAAAGGCCGTGACGACAAATTCATCTGCCTTATGGACCTTGCCCTTCTGGCAATGAAAAAACTGAAATCCGAAGGAAAACTCGCAGATCAGGAAGAGTCTGATGAAATCAACGCATGCTCCATCGTCGTACCGGTAGATGTAGACGGAAAAGACGAAGAGTGGCTGATCAACTTCAAAAACGAGACCCACAACCACCCGACCGAGATCGAGCCGTTCGGCGGCGCGGCTACCTGCCTCGGCGGCGCCATCCGCGACCCGCTCTCCGGCCGCAGCTACGTCTACCAGGCCATGCGCGTCACCGGCGCCGCGGACCCGACCGTGCCCGTCTCGCAGACCCTCGAGGGCAAGCTGCCCCAGCGCAAGCTCGTGACCACCGCCGCCGCCGGCTACTCCAGCTACGGCAACCAGATCGGCCTTGCCACCGGCCAGGTCTCCGAGCTCTACCACCCCGGCTACGTGGCCAAGCGCATGGAGATCGGTGCCGTCGTGGCAGCCACCCCCGCCTCCCACGTGCGCCGCGAGTGCCCCGCCCCCGGCGACGTCATCGTGCTGCTCGGCGGCCGCACCGGCCGCGACGGCATCGGCGGCGCCACCGGCTCCTCCAAGGCCCACAACGTCGAGTCCATCGAGAAGGACGGCGCCGAGGTTCAGAAGGGCAACGCTCCCGTCGAGCGCAAGCTCCAGCGCCTCTTCCGCCGCGAGGACGCCTGCCGCCTAATCAAGCGCTGCAACGACTTCGGCGCCGGCGGCGTCTCGGTCGCCATCGGCGAGCTGGCCGACGGCCTGCACGTCAACCTCAACGCCGTGCCCAAGAAGTACGAGGGCCTCGACGGCACCGAGCTCGCCATCTCCGAGTCTCAGGAGCGCATGGCCGTGGCCCTGGCCCCCGAGGACGTCGAGGAGTTCCTCGGCTACGCCCGCGAGGAGAACCTCGAGGCCACGCCCGTCGCCACCGTCACCGAGGACCCGCGCCTGGTCATGGACTGGAACGGCAAGACCATCGTCGACGTGAGCCGCGAGTTCCTCGCCTCCAACGGCGCGCCCAAGGACCAGGAGGTCCACGTTGTCGCCCCGTCCGCCTACGAGCACGACTGGGCGGGCGAGACTTTGGCCGAGAAGCTCCACAACCTCGTGACCGACCTCAACGTCGCGTCCAACAAGGGCCTCTCGGAGCGCTTCGACTCCACCATCGGCGCCTCCACCGTGCTCATGCCCTTCGGCGGAAAGACCCAGCTCACCCCTGCCATGGCCATGGCCGCCAAGCTCCCCGTCGACGGCGAGACCACCACGTGCTCCGGCATGGCGTGGGGCTTCAACCCCTACCTCATGGAGGCCGACCAGTACACCGGCGCCTACCTGTCGGTCGTCGAGTCCGTCTCGCGCCTCGTGGCCGCCGGCTTCGAGCACCGCGACTTCTACCTCACCTTCCAGGAGTACTTCGAGAAGCTCCGCGACGAGCCCGAGCGCTGGGGCAAGCCCATGGCCGCCGTCCTCGGCGCCCTTATGGCGCAGGTCGACCTCGGCATCGGCTCCATCGGCGGCAAGGACTCCATGTCCGGCAGCTTCGAGGACCTCGACGTCCCGCCCACGCTCGTGTCGTTCGCCACGGGCCTCGGCCACGTCGGCCGCGTGACCTCGCCTGAGTTCAAGGGCGCCGGCCACAAGGTCATCGCCGTCCTGCCGAACTACGACGCCGACGGCATCACGCCGCTCGCCAAGTCGCTGCTGGCCGCCTACGACGTGGTCGAGGGCCTCGTGGGCCGCGGCCAGGCGCTCGCCATCTCGACCCCGGGCTACGGCGCCGTCGCCGAGTCCCTGTTCAAGATGTGCGTCGGCAACCAGATCGGCATCGAGGTCGAGCCCAACTTCACCACCGAGGCGCTGTTCTGCCCCGCCTACGGCAGCTTCATCGTCGAGGTCTCCGACGACGCGCAGCTCCCCGAGCTCGAACAGGGCGTCACGGTGGCGCTTTTGGGCACCACCACCGAGGCCTACGAGCTCAAGGCCTGCGGCGAGACCATCGACCTCTCTGAGCTGCAGGAAGCCTGGGAGGGCGCCATCGAGTCCGTCTTCCCGTACCGAGCCGAGGGCCCGAAGGTCCAGAAACTCGACTTCCGCGTGGCCGAGAAGCAGGTTAGCCGCCCCAAGCCGGCGATCCGCGTCGCCCGCCCGCGCGTCGTCATCCCGGTCTTCCCCGGCACCAACTGCGAGTACGACACCGCCCGCGCATTCCGCCGCGCCGGCGCCGAGCCCAGCGTCCTCGTGATCAACAACCTCACGCCCGAGGCCGTCGCCGAGAGCACCCACGAGCTCGCCCGCCGCATCCGCGAGAGCCAGATCGTCATGATCCCGGGCGGCTTCTCGGGCGGCGACGAGCCCGACGGCTCCGCCAAGTTCATCACCGCGTTCTTCCGCGCCCCTGAGGTCACCGAGGCGGTCCGCGAGCTGCTCCAGTCCCGCGACGGCCTCATGCTCGGCATCTGCAACGGCTTCCAGGCCCTCATCAAGCTCGGTCTTGTCCCCTACGGCGACATCCGCCCGATGGACGAGACCTGTCCGACCCTCACCTTCAACACCATCGGCCGTCACCAGAGCCGCCTGGTCCGCACCCGCGTGGCCAGCGACCTCTCGCCGTGGCTGTCCAAGTGCGAGGTCGGCGATATGCACGAGATCGCGATCTCGCACGGCGAGGGCCGCTTCGTCGCGTCGCCCGAGCTCGTGGCCGAGCTCGCCGCCAAGGGCCAGATCGCCACGCAGTACGTCGGCCAGGACGGCGAGCCCGCGATGAGCCTCGACGTGAACCCCAACGGCTCTGTGCTCGCGATCGAGGGCATCACCAGCCCCGACGGTCGCGTCCTCGGAAAGATGGGCCACACCGAGCGCTCCGGCGAGGGCCTCTACAAGAACGTCCCCGGCAACAAGTTCCAGCCGCTCATCGAGGGCGGCGTCAGCTACTTCACCGAGTAGCGCGCAGGTTTTGCTCCCCCGGCCGCCCGTCCGCGCACCATCGCGGGCGGGCGGCCTTTTGCGCGCCGGCTTCCCCTATTCAAGAGTGCCCCGTCCGGCGTGTTCTGCACGCTCTGTGCATCGAAAGCGGCTCCGGGCTACGTCGGAACACTCGCGTGTATCAAACCTCGCTCCGGGCAACGTACTTTCGGGCAAAACCGGGCAGGCACTCCGGCAAAATAGCCGTTTAAAGCCATTCCCACCCTAGCAAGGCACCAAAACACGTAGCCCGGGCAGCGTTTCGGCGCAACAGGCGGCCACAGCGTAGCCCGCAGAGACTTTTAGCGCAGCCCAAACCCAAACCAAACCAAACCAACGATTGGACCGAACACATGGCGCAACCCGCCGCCGCACAGAGATCTTTCCTCGCCACCACGCCGGGCCTCGTCCTCGGCTGCACCTTTGCGTGCCTTCTGTGGGGCTCGGCCTTCCCCTGCATAAAGATCGGCTACGGCCTCTTTGGCATCGCCTCGACCGACGTCGCCTCCATCATCGCGTTCGCCGGCGCGCGCTTTCTGATCTCCGGCGCCCTCGTCGCCGTCGCATCGCGCGCCGCCGCCCCTTCGTGCCCGCTCGCCGTGACTGGCCCTGCACCATCAAGCTCTCGGTCTTCCAGACCATCCTGCAGTACCTGCTGTTCTATATCGGCCTCTCGCGCTGCTCGGGCGTGACGAGCTCCATCATCGAGGCAAGCAGCACCTTCATCGTCGTGCTCCTGGCCGCCTACGCCTTCCGCACCGAGCGCATGACCGGCGCCAAGGCCCTCGGCTGCGTTCTCGGCTTCGCCGGCGTCCTCATCGTCAACCTCAGCGGCCACACTGGCGGCTTGAGCTTCCGCCTTGACGGAGAGGGCCTCGTCTTCCTCTCGACCTTCGCCGCGGGAATGTCAAGCAACCTCTGCAAACGCTACTCCGCCGACCACGACCCGGTCCTGCTCTCGGGCTGGCAGTTTGCCATCGGCGGCGCCGTCATGCTGGCGGCCGGCGTCGCCGCAGGCGGTCGCATCGCCCCGGCGCCGGGCGCGAACCCCGCAGCCGCGATCGCCCTGCTCGTGTACATGGGCTTCATCAGCGCCGCCGCCTATTCGGTCTGGTCCGCCACCATAGCCGCGAACGACGTCTCGCGCGTTGCCGTCTTCGGCTTCGTCAACCCGATCTTCGGTGTCATCCTCTCTGCCATCCTCCTCGGCGAGACGGACGTGCTCTCCCCCGCCCTCGCCGTCGTGTCGCTCGTGCTCGTCTGCGCCGGCATCGTCATCGTCAATCGCCAGGACTAGCCCCCAACGCGCCCCGCCCGCCGGCGGACCCACCCGACCGCCGACAAACCTGAAGGCTCCTTCCCGCCGCCGGAGACCTATACTGCACGCGGCGTTAATCCCACGCAGTTCCGCGCAGGTCAATCACGCAGGAGGCAATATGCAGGCAGACAACATCACATGCGCCGCATCCATCGGCGCGGGCGTCATCGGCTACAGCTGGGCGCTCAAGTTCGCGATGGCCGGGCTCGAGGTCTGGGCCCAGAACCGCACCGAGGAGTCGAGCGCCCTTGCCCGCGAGCGCGTCCATGCCTCGATGGAATCCCTCGTAAAGAACGGCGTCTACGACGACGCTCAGGCGGCCCAGATCGAGGCGCGCATCCACTACACCACCTCCGTCGCCGAGGCGGTCGCCCATGCCCAGTTCATTCAGGAGTCCTCAAGCGAACACTACGAGGTCAAGTGGGAGCTCGTGCGCGAGCTCGAGGCGGCGGCCGCGCCCGACGCCATCATCGCCAGCTCGACCTCCGGCCTGCTCGTGACCGAGATCGCAAAGAACGCCGAGCACCCCGAGCGCTTCTGCGGCGGCCACCCGTACAACCCGCCCCACCTCATCCCCCTCGTCGAGATCACCAAGGGCGAGAAGACCGCCGACGCCACCGTCGAGTGCGCGAAGGCCTTCTACGCGCGCATCGGCATGGAGCCCGTCGTCCTGCAGAAGGAGGCCCTCGGCTTCATCTGCAACCGCCTCCAGATGGCCCTGTACCGAGAGGTCGCCAACCTCGTTCTGTCGGGCGTGTGCACCGTGGAGGACGCCGACAAGGCCGTCACCTTCGGCCCGGGCATCCGCTGGGGCATCATGGGCCCGTCGCTCGTCTTTGAGCTGGGCGGTGGCAAGGGCGGCGTCGAGGGCCTGATGAACCACCTCAACGACTCCGTCAGCCTCTGGCTCGCCGACATGGCCGACTGGAAAAGCCTCCCCGCCGAGTGGGCGCATGTGGCCCAGGAAGGCGTCGACGCCGAGCTCGCCGCGCGCCCGGCCAGCAAGGGCAACACCCCCGAGACCCTCGCCGAGTACCGCGACCACATGCTCATCGAGCTGCTCAAGCTCCACGAGAAGCTCTAGCCGGCAAGAAGGGCCGCGCCGCGCGCTCCGCGCGATGGGCGCAGCCCCATCCCACGTTGCAAACATGGCGCTGTGGCAAGAAACCCCTGCTGCGGCGCCATTTTCCTCAATGTTACCGTGCGCCCACCTGCCACAGCACCGGCTTTCGTAACGCACACTTAGCGAGAAGCACCCTCGGCTTCGATGCTGTGAATAAGCGCCTGACCAATGCGGTGCGGGATGCCGGTCACGAGCGCATTGCCCATGCAGAACGCGCGGCGTCCATCGGACATGCCCGTATTGGTCCAACCGCGCGGGAATCCCTGGAGCTGATCGAGCTCGTCGGGCACCAAGCGCCGGTAACGCCCGTCCTCGCACTTGATGACGTGCTTGAAGCGGGAAGCGCCGCGACCGCCCTCGCCGGTGAGGATGGTCCTCGACGGCTTGTCGGTCGCATCCGGGAAGGCCATGGAGCCCTCCGAGTAGGTGTACTCGTAGCCGGTCTGTTTGTTGACGCGCTTCTCGCGCTTCGCTCCCTTGAGGTACTCCCACTGGGACAGCTTCTCGGGCTCGATGAAGAACTCCTCGGGCACGTCGGCCTCGTCCACCAGCACGTCGCCCAAGGTCATGCGCGGGCCAGTGTAGGCCTCCACGACCTTCGCCGTGACGACGCGGCCGTCCTGCATGACGCCCGCCTCATGGAACGGCGAGGTCTTGGAGCCGGCGCCCTTGTTGAATTCCTGGGTGGCCCGATAGGGATCCTCGGGGATGTAGACCCAGTCGGCCGACTCGGGCTCGACGACGGGGAACGCCTCGGCGAGCACGCCGTGGGAAAGCCGATCCTCCAGGTCCCATACCTCGCCGGTGAGGCGGGCGAGGATATAGGTGCGCTTGCGGCGCTGCGGGAACCCGTACTCGGCGGAGTTCACGACGCGCCACTCAACGGAGTAGCCGAGCTCGTTCAGGCACGAGAGGATGATGGCGAAGTCGCGGCCGCGCTGGGTCGCGGGGCTCTTGAGCAGGCGGTCGACGTTCTCGAGAAGGACGTAGCGCGGCCGCCTCTCCGGCCCTTTCATCTGCAGGAACCGGTGGATGTCCCACCACAGGACGCCTTTCTTGCCCTCGATGCCGCCGGCCTGGGAGAGGGGCTTGGCGACGGAGTAGTCCTGGCAGGGAAAGCCGCCCACGACCATGTCGACGTCCGGGATCTCGCGCTCCCCCCGCTCGAACTGGGCGATGACCTCGTGGATGTCCTCGTTCACGACCGAGCCCTCGCCGAAGCGCGCCTTGTAGCAGGCCGCTGCAAACTGCTTGGAAGCCGTCCCCGGCGGCTCCCACTGGTTCGCCCAGACAGTCTTGAACGGGCCCGCGGCAGGCATATCCATGACCCCGCCCTCGGGGCCGGCATACCCTTCAAGGCCCAGGCGGAAGCCGCCCACACCCGCGAAGAGCTCAGCAATCTTGATCTCGTTCATCACGTTTCTCCATTCGCTATCTGTGATGAAAACTTGATCATGATAACCGATCGGTGAGACAAGATCAAGGGATGCTTACTCGCCCAGCGTCCGCGCGATTTCCCCGGCAAGGTAACGCTGGTTAAGCCGAAAGCACTTCTTGACCGCGGGCGCGCCATGAGGCTGAGGCTTGGTGTCAGCGGAGTTCGCCCCGTGAGGACGAACGTGGCAGCAGCGATTCTCTGAGCTCTTCACCGAGACATCCGCTCTGCCCTCGCGGACATTCTGCTGCATCTGCTCGTAACAACGCTTGGCCTCTCCAAGATCGCTTTCCGGCATCTGCCAGAAACAGACATCCGAAAGGCGATAGTCCCCGGCATCGTCCTCGCGGTAAATCACATAGAGGTACTTCTGCTGAAGGTAACTGAGGAAATCCGACTCCTCAAAAGACCTCTTCTCGAGCTCGAAGTAGTCGAAGCACGGGAACGACATCGCCTCCTTGGGCACGCCGTTTCGCTTGAGACGGATTGTCTTTGGCTTGACGTTGGCTTTCGCGAACTCCGCGATCTCGTTCTCGGAGTCGACGCCGAGGATGCAGCGCGTGATTCTGGCGCAGAGGTCCTTGGACTTGGTTAGCGAGAACTTAGCCTGAAGCTCTCTCTCAGTCATGCCGAAGTACGACGCAAAACGAGTCTTAACCAGCTCGAGGAGCCCGAGCTGCTTTTCGGCAGCGGAGCGCGGCATCGCCTGCATGCCGCGAAGGATCCCCTGCTGGACAACGGTCATATACGAGGCCTTAAACGCCCAGGCTCGTGGCTTCGCGGGAACATCAGAGAATGGCTGGCTCGTGCGAACGCTGCTGTTCGCCGCTTTCGTGCAGGCCTCAAGGTACATGGTGTCGGAACCCGAGATGTCTTCTGCGTGACCGGCTCGCACTTTGGCCACGATGGTCTCGAAATCGCTCCTGATCTGGGGGAGGTCCTCCTCGGGAATCCTCCACTCGGCAACCGCCACGATCACGTAGTCGACGGGGTTCTTCTCTTTTTCGTAGACATACGAAACGAGCAGCACGTCAGAGCACTTTTTGAGCACATGGCTGGTGTCAAAGCTCTCGTTCACCACCGTGTCGTAGTCAATCATTCCGAGAACCAGGCGCTCCTTGGCGACAAGGACTTCTTGCTTGCCCTTCTTTACGAGTTTGAGCGGGGTCGCCTTGAGCTCGAGCCCCGCCTCCGCGAAGTCGGCACTCGAGTCGCTGTTGATCGCATAGTCAAAGTAGTGCTCTTCAAGGGCATTTCCGAAGGAGCCGCGGCGACGATGCGGATCGGCCAGCTCGCCGGCATCGGTTACCTGCCGCAGAGTCTTTCCCACAAGACGCTGAGCATACGTCAAGATCGACTTGCGATCGGTCGGATCGTACTTCTGGATGGAATCGCTCATGCATCGCCCTTCTTTGCAACCGCAGTGCTTCCACAGTAACAGGGAGGGAAGATGATTGGCAGATGAATCGATTATTTATGCTCCGGCGGCACCAGCAGCCGCTTGCGTCCCCTACTCCGCCGGGAGCGCCTTATCCGCGGGGTAGGGGTTGCGGTCGCCCAGGCCGTTGCCCTTGCAGGTGCAGCCGAACTCGACGTCGCAGGGGCGCTCAACCGATTGGCGGCCGCAGGCGCTGCAGCGAACGACCATGAGGTCGTCACCCTCTTGGGGACCGCGGATCATGCCGATGAGGCGATAGCCGTGCTCGGAGGCGAGTTTCTGGGCCTGCGGCATCTCGAGAGAATGGTGGCGGGGGACAAAGCCCGAATCAATGAGGAAGTCGAGGTCGTAGCCCTCGTCGAGATGCTTCTGAATCACCTGTGCGTCGAGCTTGTGGCCCCACTCGTACCATCCGGGCCAATAGCAGGCGCGGCACACCGGCTCACCGATCTGGGTCTTCTCCAGGATGTACGCGAGCCGGTAGTGCGCCACCACGCCGCAGCGTCTGCAACGCGTGAGCAGCCAATCTCCCTTGCGGTAGCTTCCCTTGGGGTTGTGCGGCTCGGCCAGCATGAGGCCGGCGTTCTCCATGATTTTGTCGAGCTCTTCGTCGGTCAGCTTCATGGCACGGCTCCAATCTCCGGGAATGCCCGCTTATAAAGAAGTGCGGGTTGCACGCGATTCTATGACAGGGTTGGGACAACAAAAGGCGCGCCGCCCGCGGGGTGGACGGGCGGCGCGCCTCCGGGGGCGGGCGGTTATGCGCCGGGTGTCGGGCCGCGGGGTCGCGGCCGAAGCGTTACTCGTTCTTTCCGCGCTTCTTGCGGCCGAAGGCCACGCAGAGGGCGCCAAGGGCTGCTGCGCCAGCGGCGACGGGCACAGTCGCGCCGGAATTGTCGCCGGTCTTCGGGACGCTCGAGCCGCCCTTCCGGGCATCGGATCCGGCCTGCTGGGTCGAGTCGGCGTTGCCGTTGGAGTCGTTATCAGAGCCGTTGTTGTCAGAGCCGTTGTTGTCGGAGCCGTTGTCGCCGCCGGGGTTGGACGGCTCCGTCGGGTCGGTCGGCTCGGTAGTCTCGCCCTTCTGCTTCCACTGCGCGTAGAGGGTGGTGGACTCGCTCAGCGTGAACCTGTCGCCCGGCTCGCAAGACTCACCGGTGCCGTCGGCAGCGGTGTTCCAGCCGGCGAACTCGTAGCCCTCGCGGACGTAGGGGTTCTCCCTGACGGTCACCTTGGCGCCGAGGGCGTAGGTCCCGTCGCCAGCGTCATCGCTGGCCGCAAAATCCTCGCGCAGCGCGCCGCCGTTGGCGTCGTAGGAGAGCGTCAGATCGCCGCGCTGAATCCAGACCTGCGTGCCGTTGAAGGGGTTGGCGGTACCAATGCACAGACCGCGGTTGGTCACGGCGAAGGTGCGCAGACCGTGGTTGTAAGGGTCGCCGAAACCGTCGATGGTTGCGGCGTCGAAGTTCACGCCGTCGCCGGTAACGTAGAGGTCAAAGCCGCGCGTGGCGTCCTTCATGTACCCGAGGCACTTGATGACGCTCTGGATGTCCTCGAGGGTCTGGCCGTTGAGGAGCTTCTCGATCTGCGTGCGAACGTCCTCGGGCAGCTCGTACTTCTTTTCAAGTTCCTCGAAGCGCTTAAGGAGGGCCTCATAGTAGTCAGCGAAGTCCTGGTGGTACTGGATCTTGTCCTCGATGGTGGAGGCATAGTCGGAGTCGCCCTCTTCGGCAAGCGCGACAGCGTCGGTATCGCTCAGGTAGTCCTGCGCGCCCTCGAGCTCGTCGAGAAAGTCGCCCAGGTCGGAAGCCATGGCGTCGTCGGCGGTCGCGGCGCCACCGGCCTCGTCACCCTCGGCAACAGCATTGACGCTCGAGCCGTCGCCCTCGCCGTCGGACTTGAACAGCAGCTCGAGGAGCTCGCGCAGGTACTTGATCTGGGTCTCCCACTCGTCCGGGGTCATCTTTATGATGTCGCCGTTGGAGAGCTGGCCGATGGGCTCGAGCAAGCTGCTCGTGTCGAAGGTGCCGATGTAGAGCTTGCCGTCGTAGACCTCCATACGCCAGACGTACTGGTTCTCGTTGCGGCCCCAACCCGAGCCGAGGCCCGAGAGGCTGCCGTTGGGGAACATGTCGGTGGCGTCGCCGACCACGAGCTCCATGTTCTCGTTCTGGTCCATGCGGTAGAGGTTGACGGACTGCTCAAGGTTGGCGTTGACGAAGCTGCAGTCGACGCCGCCCATGCCGCCGTCGCCATCGGCGGACTTGTCAAAGAGGATGCGCTCGAGGGCGATCTCCTCGTCGTTGTACTCGCCGATGTAAAGATAGCCGTTGTAGACGATGAGGTTCGCCGCGCCGGCGCGGGTGCGGGCCGGATCGATGCCGAAGGTGTAGCGGGCGCCGTCGCGCTGCTGGTCGCCGGCGATCGGAGTCCAGGTAAAGGCGCCGTCGGCGTTCTTGTCGCCGCGGACGAGGGCGAAGGACTGCATCGTGTTGTCGTCAGGGGCGTTGTCCTCCGTGCCGGTGCAAATGGTGACATAGAGGTGGCCATTGTACTCGGCCATGTCCCAAATCGAGCCGCCGTAGATGCTGTCCGCGTAGCGGTAGGCGGGGTAGCCGAACAGCGACTCCTCGTCGCCGATCATGGTGAAGCTGTCCTGGCCCGCGGAGGGGTTGCTTGAGGCGAGGATCGTGGCGCCGCTCTTTCCGGTGGCGGCGTCCATGTAGACGTTGCTGATGATGAGCTGGCCGTCGTAGACGCACATGCCGCGGATGCCGGTGGAGATGCCGGCCTTGTACGCCGCGCCGTAGTCCTTCATGCTCGAGAGGCCCACGTAGACGGCCTTATACTCGTCGGTCTTGGGGTCGATCTCGTAGACGCTGGGTAGGCCGGCGCTGCCGTTGGCCTTAACGCTGCCGCAGAAGTAGAGCTTGCCGTTGTAGACGACGCCGTTGCGGAAGAGCGGGGCGATCCCGTTGGAGGACTGGGACATGAGGAGCTTGAGCTCTCCCGTCTTTGTATTCAGCTTGACGAGGATGCCGCCGGAGTCGACGCCGTCGTCGTGGCCGTAGTAGAAGGTGCCGTTGAACATGGCCTTTAGGGCGGCCTCCATGGTCTGCTTATCGAACTTATCGCCCAGAGTGCTCGACATGAGGCTCAGCGTGTTGCCCATGGCGGCATAGCAGGTGCCGATGTAGAGATCATCGCCGTACGCGAGAGCGGACCAAGCGTAGCTCTGGCCGCGGTCGCCCTGACCAATCGTGGTGCCGTCGGGGATACCTACCTCGCCGTTGCCGAGGTAGTCCACGATGCCGTCGGGCTGCTTGACGCCTGTATTGGGGTGCGAGAGCTTCTCGAAGGTGTAGGCGCCGCCCGCCCCCGCATAAGAGGCCGCCGAGGGCGACCCGGTGGTGTCCGCCAGGGCGGCGGCCAAGGCCGGCGCCGGGAACGTAGACGCCACCATCGCAAGCGTGACGAGAGCGCACCCCAGTTTCTTTTTGAGCATTCCTGTGCCTTTCGGTCTATGGAACAACCTTATGTGCCGCGCGGATGTGCCCCCGGCCAAATGCGTGCTGCGTTTTAGGTTCGCTTTTAAAGCCGATGGTCATATTTTTGAATATGCGTCGAATCCGCGAGACGCAAGTTTAATTCCCCGTTCAGCCGGTTTCAAGCATTCAATTCTTCAATTTTTAGAATCCAGTTCAAAAAAATCGGCGAACGGTACCGGGGGACACAGGGCGCGGGAAATCGGGAAGCGTCGGTAAGAAGTGAGCCGAGCTGCGAGGGATTTGCCGACCATCGATACCGACGCCCCCCGATTTCCCGCGCGGCCGGCGGCATCGCGCCATGAAGAAGGCGCCCGCCGCCCTGATGGGAGCGGCGGGCGCCTTGCCCTGCGGTTCTGTGGTTAGCCGGAAATGCCGTTGGATACGGGCGCCCTCGGCCGCCGCGGCAGCGGCGGCCGGCTAGTCGCGGCGGCGAAGGACCGCGCCGGCCGCAAGGGCAGCGGCGGCGGCCAACGCAGCCGCGGGAGCTGCGTTCGCGGCGTCGCCCGTCTGGGGCACGACGGCCTTGCTGGGTGCAGATACCCCCGCCTGCTTGCCGGCATCCGTCGCAGAGCCCGATTCGTTCCCGGCGTTCGACCCGCCGGCGCCATTCTCACCCGGCTTCGACAAGTCGCCGGGCTGTTCGGTCGCCTCCCCGACGGTGACGGACTCCTCGCCCAGACCGTCTGCGCCACCGTTCACGCCCTTGCCGCCCGTGATGGTCCGACCGGCAGCAGGCGTGGTGACAACGACGGCCTTTACGCCTGCGTCGGCGCCATCAATCGCGCGGCCAAAGACCGTGTCGGCGTCGCCGCCGGCGAGCACGAGGCTGCCGGTCGCAAGCACGCCCTCACCCGTGACCGCCGTCGCGGGAACGCCGCTGCCTCCGAGCTCGTAGGAGCCGCCGGTCGCCGCGAGCGAGCCCTCGCCGGAGATGGCGCCGCCGTTGAGCTTGATCGCGCTCGCGGCCTCTCCCGGAGCGGTGCCGCCGTTGCCGCCCGCCACCGTGAGCGAAGAGCCGAGCGGGACGCGAGCGTCGCCGTTGACCTCGAGGTCGACCTGGCTCTGATCGGACTTGATGCTGTTCTCGCCCGCAAAGGTCACGTTGCCGTTGACGATGACGACGCTCGTGGGCGCCGCCGGCGTGGGCTTGCGGCCATCCGTGAGGAACTGCGCGTGGGAGACGACCTCGGAATCGGCGAGCGTGGAGCCATCATTGAGCGTAATCGTGCTGGTGGTGGCCGAGCTGCGGTTGAGCGTCAACGTGCCGCCGTTGACCTCAATGGGACCAAAGGCTACCGAGTCGGTGAGCGTGAGCCTGGCGCCCTTCTCGACCACGATCTTTACCGAGCTGTCCACCTTGATGTTCTCGAGCGCAACGTCGCCGCCGGCGGGAATGGTGATCGTGTCGGAGGCGAAGTCGTCGGTCGCGTTGCCGATCTGGCCGTACAGGCCGCTCTCGTGCGAGCCGTAGATGCGGTGGAGCCACGTGGGGATGACGGCGTTGTCGCTGCGGTCGATCTCGTAGGGCTCCATGTCCCACTCGCCGGTGCCCGCGGCAAGGCCCGCGATCTGGCTCGCTAGTGTCTCGGCGCCGCTGTAGATGCGCAGCTCCGCCGTGTTGGTGGCAAACGTGTAGTCACCCAGCGTGGCCACAGCGCCGACCTGGTAGGTGCCCGCCGTGCCCGCGGTGCCGGACAGCGTGACGGTTGCCTTGCCGCCGGCATTGAAAAGCGTCGCGCCGAGACCACAGCCGTCGGGTGAGACCTGCGGCTTGAGCACGTAGCCCGCGCCCTCCGCCGTGCACGAGAAGTCATAGAAGCTCTGCTTGTTGCCGGCCTCATCGGTCACGAAGACCTCGAGCTCGTGGTTGGAGCTGTCCTGGTAGTCGCCCTGGCCAGTGCGGACGGCGTCGAGCGTGCCCTCGACGCTGAACGTGTAGTTCTGCCTCACCGCGACGGCGACGGTCACCGACGCGGTCTGCACACCACTACCCGCCTCGTCCGGGGCACTCGCCGTGACGGTGACGGTGTAGGCGCCGGCCGCTGTAGGCGTGCCAAAGACCTTGAGCTCGCCGTTCTCGACCGCGGCGGAAAGGCCGCTGTCCTTTTGACCCACCGTCGCCGTAAGCGTTGCCTTGCCGGCGTTGGTGCCCAAGAGCGTGAGCGCCGTGGAGTCCGCGTACTCACGGGTGTGCACGCCGTCGCTCAAGGCAGACTGGGCGGCAACGAGCCCGAGGTCCTGAAACGCGCTTTCTGCCATGCCCTTGTTCGTGGGCTCCCTCGTCGAGCCGGTGTAGCTCGCCTGGCCGTTATTGAGGATTGTGCCCGAAGAGAACGTGCAGTTCTCGAAGGTGGCCTTGCCGCCCTTCTCGATTTTGACGCGGTTGACGAACGTGCAGTTCTTGAACGTGACGTTCGCGCCCGCCGGGACGACGAGCCGGTCGTCGAGGAGCTTGAGCGTGAGGCTGCGGACCTCGGTCGTGGCCTCGGACGCAAAAGTGAGGGTCTCGTAGCTTGAGGCGTAGCCAAGCTGGCGGACCTTCTCGCCCTCTTCATCGAACCAGCTCTTGGCCTGCCAGCCGACGAGCTGCGTCACCTGCGCGGGGATGGTCGTCGTGCCGTTGCCACGGTCCGAGACGCCACACGTGGTGGCGATCTTGACCGTCGTCGCGTCGCTGAGGCTGTTCGCGAGCCACCCGTACAGGGCCGGGTAGTTGTCGGTCACGACGAGATCGGAAGCGGCGGCCAACCTGACCATCGCCGCCGCATCCTGGGCATTCGCCACGCCAGGAACGCCGACGACGGCGCCAACGCCGCTGCCGGCCAGTAACAGCGAGAGCATTGCCGCGCCTGCCTTTGGTGCTACACGCATTGGGTTTCCTCCAGTCGCTCGAGAGGTTAGCTTTGGCAAACATTCAGGAGTCTATCACGGCCGGGGTCTTGTAAATTAGCAAAGGTTAACTTTTTTGAGATGACGACCCGCCTTGACGGACCGGAACAACATCGGTGCGCTGCGCGAAAATCGGAGACCATCGGCAAAACGGAGCCTGCGCTGCGCCGGAATCGCCGACCGTCGGTACCGACGCCCCCGGATTCCCGCGCAGCTAGCCGGCTCGTTTACCGACGCTCCCGGATTCTCGCGCAGACCCGCGGCACAAAGAAGGCGCCCGCCGCTCGTAGTGGAGCGGCGGGCGCCTGGCCCTGCGGTTCTGCGATTGCCCCGGCGGCGGGCCGCTAGAGGCGGGCGACACCGGACCTGCGGGCGGCCTCGGCGACGGCGGCGGCCACGGCGGGGGCGACGCGCTCGTCGAAGGCGCCGGGAATGATGTAGTCCGCGCTGCGCCTGTCGTCGTCGACCAGGCCGGCGATGGCGTAGGCGGCCGCCTCCATCATGTCGTCGTTGATGTCGGAGGCGCGCACGTCCAGGGCGCCGCGGAAGATGCCGGGGAAGGCCAGCACGTTGTTGATCTGGTTGGGGAAGTCCGAGCGGCCCGTGGCGGCCACGGCGGCGCCGGCGGCCAGCGCCTCGTCGGGCATGATCTCGGGCACGGGGTTCGCGCAGGCGAAGACGATCGGGTCGGCGGCCATGGTGCGGACCATGTCCTGGGTGAGCGCGCCCGGGGCGGAGACGCCCACGAACACGTCGGCGCCCTTGACCGCGTCGGCCAGGCTGCCGCGCACGCCCTCGCGGTTGGTCCAGGAGGCGACCTCCTCCTTGACGGGGTTCAGGCCCTCGCGGCCCTCGTAGATCGCGCCGCGGCGGTCGCAGATGACGACGTCGCGGACGCCCATGCGCTTCATCAGGCGCGCGATCGAGATGCCCGCGGCGCCGGCGCCGGAGAACACGACGCGCACGTCGGCGAGCTCGCGTCCGGTGAGGCGGCACGCGTTGATCAGCGCCGCGCAGGTCACGACGGCGGTGCCGTGCTGGTCGTCGTGGAAGACGGGGATGTCGCACGACTCCTTGAGGCGGCGCTCAATCTCGAAGCAGCGCGGGGCGCTGATGTCCTCGAGGTTCACGCCGCCGAAGCTGCCGGCGAGCAGCTCGACGGTACGGACGATCTCGTCGACGTCCTTGGAGCGGACGCACAGCGGGAAGGCGTCGACGTCGGCGAAGGTCTTGAACAGGGCGCACTTGCCCTCCATGACGGGCATGCCGGCCTCCGGGCCGATGTCGCCCAGGCCGAGCACGGCGGTGCCGTCGGTGACGACGGCCACGAGGTTGCCGCGGCGGGTGTAGGTGTAGGAGTCGTCCACGTTCTCGTGGATCTTCATGCAGGGCTCGGCGACGCCCGGCGTGTAGGCCACGGCGAGCTCCTCGGGAGTGGAGATGGGGGCGCGGCTCACGACCTCGATCTTGCCCTTCCACTCCTTGTGCTTGTCCAGCGCGTGCTGCTTGGTGTCCTCGGCCATGGGGGTCTCCAATCCGTCTGTCCGCCCACGCGTCGCGGGCGGGTATTTGCCATCTCCACGCACAAGCATAAGAGTAGTCGGGGCAGGCCGTAGCAGAGACGTTTTATCGGTTTTCGACAGTATGCGTCGGTTATCGACATCGACGGTGACACGGGACCGGGCGCCAACTCGGCTAAGGCGATGCTCCGGCACCGCGTCGGGGCGCCGCCGCTGCACAAAGTCTCAAAAATATACGACTTAATTCAAGATGGGCGAGTATGCGTCCTTGCAAAGCTCATTTTTGTGGCCCTATTGGTGTCCAAATCGCCTTAATACTCGTGGGTTTCGAATTAAGTCGTTTATTTTTGGGACTTCGTGCGGCAAACGGCGCAAAAGGCGGTGTTACGGCACATCGCGCAATACGTTGATTTAGTTCAACCATTTACCTACCTTTGCAAGGGTAGGTAAAGTCCATGGCCTCCGCCGCGGCTCACGCCAGGCTGAGGTCTATCCCGCCAAGCCAGCCCCAGCGCGGGGCACTCATGACACCGTAGGTCGAAAGCCACGCGTCGAGCGGGGCGCGCCGCACGCGGCCTTCGACGCAATCCATCACCGCGCCGTCGCCCACATACAGGCCGACGTGCCCGTACTTGCGGCCCGCGGCGGAGTACGGGTGCTCCCCCACCGCCACGACCATGCCCACCTTGAGGTTCGCGAGCTCCGTGAGCGCGCAGTACCGATTGCGCAAATCGCTCGCATGACCGCGAACCAGCCCCAGCTCAAGCGCGGAAAAAACGTTCTCAACCCACGCGGCGCAGGCGTCGTCGCCGCAGGCGGGCTCGGCGTGCGCCACCTCGACGAGGCGCCGCTGCCGCGCAGTCGCG
>OLVX01001733.1_pt1 | contig 17519 bp, 15 predicted proteins | sample 1673271 | NCBI WGS metagenome assembly OLVX01 (sample SAMEA3178939, study PRJEB25190) | human gut metagenome | biome: human gut; feature: human-associated habitat; material: faeces | place: Austria | collected 2013
GACCACATCGGTCTTGCCTGCCATTTCAGCCTATCTGATTTGACGGGCAAAAGGCCGCCCGCGCGCCTGGAGGTGACACGCGGGCGGCCTTTATGAATCTCAACGTGCGCTGTCGCGACGCAGGTTGACGCGCATTGCCCGAAAGCTAGTCCTCCTTGAGGGGCTTCTTCCAGAAGGAGAGGATCAGGCAGCCGACGACGGAGCCGACGATGCAGGCGACGAGCCACATGACCGGGTTGCCGATAACAGCGGTGACCCAGGCGCCGCCGTGGGGCGCGGGGCTCGTGCAACCGAAGGCAGCGGAGAGGCCGCCGGCGATGGCGGAGCCGATGATGCAGGACGGAAGGACGTGGCCGGGGTCAGCGGCGGCGAAGGGGATGGCGCCCTCAGAGATGAACGAGAGGCCCATGATGTAGTTGACCAGGCCGGCGTTGCGGTCAGACTTGCTCCAGCGGTCCTTGAAGAAGGTCGTGGACAGGGCAATGACCAGCGGCGGGACCATACCGCCGACCATAACGGAGGCCATGATGATCTGGCCGGTGGTGCCGAGGCCGGAGGAGGGGTCGAGGGCGGCGGTGCCAAAGACGTAGGCAGCCTTGTTGAAGGGGCCGCCCATGTCGACGGACATCATGCCGCCGAGGACGAGGCCGAGGACCACGATGTTGCTCGTGCCGAGGCCGGCGAGGAAGCCGTTGAGCGCGGTGTTGATGGCGGCGAAGACCGGGTTGAGCGCGAGCATCACGACGCCGATGGCAAGGGTGCCGAGCACGGGGTAGATCAGCATCGGCTTGATGCCCTCAAGAGAGCTCGGGAGCTTGTCGCAGAGCTTCTCGATGCCGAGGGTCAGGTAGCCTGCGGCGAAGCCTGCGAAGAGCGCGGCGATGAAGCCGCCGGAGACGAGCGTGGTAGCGTCAAGGCTGGACAGGTAGGCGAAGTCGTAGCCCGCCTTGGCAAACAGGCCGCCGACGAAGCCGGGGGCAAGGCCCGGACGGTCCGCGATGGAGCTCGCGATGTAGCCGGCAAGGATCGGGAGCATGAGGCCGAAGGCCTCGCCGCCGATGGTCTTGAAGAGGGCCGCGGCAGGGATCGAGGAGCCGTAGGCGGCGGTGCCGAGGCCAGGCTGGTCGACGAGGAACGCGATGGCGGTGAGGATGCCGCCGCCGATCACGAACGGCAGCATGTGGCTGACGCCGTTCATGAGGTGCTTATAGATCTTGTGCCAGGTGGACTCGTCCTCGACGGCCGCCGCGCTCGCGGAGGCGCCGCCGGCGTTGTGGTGAACAGGCGCTTCGCTGTTGAGCACGATGTTGATGAGCTTCTCAGGGTCGTTGATGCCCGCGGAGACGTTCGTGGAGTAGACCGGCTTGCCATCGAAGCGCGCGAGGTCGACGTTTTTGTCCGCGGCGATCACGATGCCCTTGCAGTGGGCGATCTCGTCGGCGGTGAGGATGTTCTTGGCGCCAGCGGAGCCCTGGGTCTCGGCCTTGAGCTTGATGCCCATCTCGGCGGCCTTCTTCTCGAGGTTCTCGGCGGCCATGTAGGTATGGGCGATGCCGGTCGGGCAGGCGGTGATGGCCAGGACCTCGGGCCACTCGGAGTCGGAGGCCTTCGGGGCGGCGGCCGCCTCTGCCTTCTTCGCCTCGGCCTCGTCGCGCTCGGCCTCGGCGGCGTCGATGGCGGCGAGGAACTCGTCGGCGGTCTTCGCGGCGCGCAGCTCGGCGGCGAAGTCCTCGTGCATCAGGAGCGCAGAGAGCTTGGCGAGCATCTCGAGGTGAACGTTGTTCTCGCCCTCGGGAGCGGCGATGGCAAAGATGAGGTCGCAGGGAGCGCCGTCGGGGGCGTTCCAGTCCACGCCGCCGGGGACGGTCATGGCGGCGAGGCCGGCCTTTGCCACCGCAGCGACCTTGGCGTGCGGGATGGCGATGCCGTCGCCCACGGCGGTGGAGAACTCCGCCTCGCGGGCGAGGACGCCGGCCTTGTAGCCGTCTGCGTCGGAGACATTGCCTGCCGCGACCTGCAGGGCCACGAGCTGGTCGATGGCGTCGGCCTGGCTTGCGGCGGCCGCGCCGACCTTCACGCTCTGCGCGTTCAGAAGGTCAGTGATCTTCATACGAGCTCCTTTCCTTGGTACTGTTTGAACACACGGTTTTGGGACAAAATCCCCCGTCCCTTTTGTCCCACCCCTAGGGGCGGGCCATCAATTCCTCGACCTCCGCGCGCGTGGCGAGGTGGTCGGAAAAAGCGCTTGCGGAGCCCGCGGAGAGGCCCATCTTGAAGGCCGTCTCGTAGGAGCCGGTCTCGAGGTAGCCGGCGATGAAGCCGGCAACGGAGGAGTCGCCGGCGCCGACGGAGTTGACGACGGTGCCCTTGGCCGCGGGGCTCATGTGGACGCCGCCCTGGGCGTCGACGAGCACGCCGCCCTCCCCCGCCATCGAGATGAGCACGTTCTGGGCGCCCTTCTCCTGGAGCTTCTGGGCGTAAGGAACCACCTCGTCGCGGGTCTTGAGCTCGACGCCGAAGATGTCGCCCAGCTCGATGTTGTTCGGCTTGACGAGGAACGGCTTGTACGGGAGCACGCGGGGAAGAAGGTCGCGCTCGGCATCGACGACGATGCGCACGCCACGGCCGTCGAGACGCTCCATGATGCGCTCGTACATGTCTCCGGGCAGGGTATTGGGCACGGAGCCCGAGATCACGAGGACATCACCCTCGCCCAAGACGTCGAGCTTGGCGTAGAGCTCGTCGATATTCGCCTCCGTGATGCGGGGGCCCTGGCCGTTGAGCTCTGTCTCCTCGGCGGACTTGATCTTCGCGTTGATGCGGGTGAAGCCCTCCTTCACGCGGACGAGGTCGTGGTCGACGCCGGAGGCGTCGAGAAGCGACTCGAGCGCGATGCCTGTGAAGCCGGCGCTGAACCCGAGGGCGCGGGAGGGATGACCGAGGTTTCCAAGGACGATGGACACGTTGATGCCCTTGCCTCCGGGCAGGATCTGCTCGTAACTCGTGCGGTTGATCACGCCGAGGCGCATATCGTCGACGCGGACGATATAGTCGAGCGAGGGGTTGAACGTGACGGTGCAGATCATGAGATTCCTCCGTGACGTCGTGTCTTGATTGACTGTGATTACTATTGCACGTTTTTGCTCGTTTTGAAAGAAAATCTTTCAAATTCAGTCAGTGACACCCGAACGGTAGTAATTTACCGGTAAACGGCGCACATTTGACTGAATTTGATCGATTGTGAGCAGGACTACGCCGTCAGACGACCTCGACGTTCTCGAGGGTCGCGAACGCGCTGCCCTCGGGCAACGCGGTCGTGACGATGGTCGCGGAGCGGAAATCGCCGAACGTGACCAGGCTCGTGCGGCCGAGCTTGCTCGCGTCGGCAAGCACAAAGCGATGCATGGTCTGCGCCATCGAAAGGCGTTTGACCTCGGCCTCCGCAAAGTCCGGCGTGGTAAAGCCGTCCTCGGGCGTGGCTCCGTTCGTGCCCCAGAACCCAAGCGTGAAGTGGTAGCGATTGATCGCCGCGTTCGCGTCAGGCCCCACGAGGGCCTCGGTCGCGGACTTGAGCGAGCCCCCGAGCACAATAACCTCAAAGCCGCGCGAGGCGAGCTTCAAAGCATGGCTCACGCAATCGGTCGCGTAGACCGCGCGCTTCTCGCTCAAGGCGTCGATAAGCGCGTCGACCGTCGAGCCGGCGTCGAGATACACGAAGTCCTGCGGCCCCACGAGCCGCGCGGCGTGCTGGGCGATGGCGCGCTTCTCGGCGGAGTGCCTGGCCGCTCGCTCCGCCACGGGGACGTCGCGGGTGACGCCCTCCCTGTCGAGCGAGACGGCACCGCCATGGACCTTGGACAGACAACCCGAGTCATCGAGCTTCTCGAGGTCGCGGCGGACCGTCGACTCCGAGATGCCGAGGCGCGCGGCCAGGTCTGTGACCGTCGCCGAGCCCTCGCCGTTGACGATGTCCAGGATCTGGGCATGGCGCTGATCGGCGAGCATCCTACTCCTCCTCCGGGTAGACGACGCCCCACGCGGCGCGGGCGTCGGTCATGATCCGCATGACGTCGGCGGCGTAGTCAATCAGGCGCGCCGCGTCTTGGTCGCCCGCGACGGCGCGCTCGAGATCCGCCATCTCGTAGCAAAGGGCGTAGGCCTCCTCGCCCGCCTCGACCTCCTCGACGCGTCCGTCCTCGGTCCAGACGATGCGCGCGCGGTCGGCGCGCGGGTACTGATCGATCTCGATGTAGCACTTGTCGAAGCTGATCACCGCGCGTTTGGGCTGCTTGGAGTGCATGGTGAGGCTGATTACGCCGAGCTGCCCCTCGGCGTTGCGGCACACAAGGCCACCGGCGATGTCGACGCCCGTCTCGCAGGTGTTGCCGAGGCTCACCACCTCGGTCGGCGCGGACTCCATGAAGATGCGCATGATCGAGAGGGCGTAGACGCCGATATCGAGCATGGCGCCGCCGGCGAGGTCACGGTTATAGAAGCGCGTGCGCACGTCATAAGGTTTGAAGCTGCCGAAGCTCACCTGAGCCAGGTTCATGCGGCCGAAGTCCCCGGCTTTGGCACGGGCGACGAGCTGACGGTACAGCGGCATGTGCAGGATAGTGGTGGCGTCCATGAGCACGACGCCGTGGGCGCGGGCAAGCTCACGCGCCTCATCGAGCTCGGCGGAGTTCAAGGTGATGGACTTCTCGCAAAGCACATGCTTGCCGGCGGCAAGGCAGGCGCGCAGGTAGGTGATGTGGGTGTTGTGCGGGGTGGTGATGTAGACGGCGTCGATACCCGGGTCGGAGCAGAGCTCCTCGAGCGAGCCGTAGACGCGCGCGACGCCGTGGGCGGCGGCGAAGGCCTTGGCCTTGGTAAGGGTGCGGTTCTGCACGCCGGCGAGCGCGCGGCCCGCGAGCGCGAGCGACTCCGCCATCTGGTTCGCGATAACACCACAGCCGATGACGGCCCAGCGCAGCTGCGGGGCCGCAAAGACGTCGGACGGGAACTGCTTGCTCTGCGCGGCGGCGAAGGCGGCCTTCGCGGCGGCCTCGGCGTCGAGCGGAGCGACAGAGGTGTCGGCCATGTAAGCTCCTTTGGCAGCTGTGCTCAGATACCGTAAGTATAGCCCACGGCAATCCGATTCTGTCATTTTCTTCCATTTCCGCGCAGAGCTACCCATAAGTCCCCGCAGGTCGAGCGGAAAGAAGCCCCTTCGTCACTCCCCCGTAAGGTCGCGGTATTCCTGGGTTCCCGAATCCGACCAGGACTTCTTTCCGCTCGCGACGACGGTGCCGGAATCCTCGTCGTAGGCGTAGGTGTCGAGGATCTGGGCGTCAGCCGGAGACCATGAGCCGTCGGCGTCCTTGCTGGCACGATACCGCACGTAGAGCAGGCACTTCTCGTTGGCGGAGCGGCGATCGAAGAGGACATACTCCAGCTGCGAGCTCGTCTCGGAGAGGACGAGCCGCTCATTGCCCTTCGCGTCGGCGTCTTGAAAGCAGTTGAGCCCCTTCGGCTCGAAAACCTGCGCGTAGATGGCCTGGAATCCCTCGTGGATGACCTCGCTCTCGTCGCGCTCGTTGGCGAGCACGTCATCGACCACGGTATCGCCCCCGGTTTGGTCGCCTGACTCCACGGGCTGTGCCAGCTCCGAATTCCTTTGGAGCTTGGGCGTCCTCACCTTGCCAGGGCCGCAGGCAGTCATGAACGCCGCCGATACGAGAGCGACCCCGAGGACCCCGCAGAGCACCCGCTTCATGATCACCATCCCAAAACATTGACGACAAACGTTGACGCAAAAGAGCGGGGCGGACCCAATCGTCCACCCCGCCCTATTCTATCTAGAAGCAAAGCAAGAAGAGCGCGTGAGCGGCCTTAGCCCTCGATCGCGGCGGCGAACCAGCTCGTGATGCTCGTCGGGTGCGTGATGCCGGTGCCGGCGACGACTGCCCAGGCGCCGGCGTCCATGGCGGCCTTGGCGTCCGCAGGGACGTGCACGTGACCCTCGCAGATGATCGGGAAGCCCGGGAACTCCTCGACCGCCTGGCGCAGGATCGGCAGGTCGGGGCCGTCGTCCATCGTGGTGTCGATAGCGGCTTTGTTGTGGGAGAGCGTGGTCGAGGCGATGTCGCAGCCGCAGGCGACGGCGCGGCGGATGTCCTCGATGGTCATGCAATCGGCCATGATGAGGGTCTCGCACTGCTCGCGCAGGGCGGCGACGGTCTCCTCGAAGGTGCGGCCGTCGGGACGCGGGCGGTCGGTGGCGTCGAGCGCGACGATGTCGGCGCCGGCATTCACACAGGCAATCGCGTGGCGAAGGGTCGGGGTGATGTAGACGCCCTCATGCCCTTCTTTCCAAAGACCGATGACGGGGACCTCGCAGCGGCCCTTGATGGCAGCGATGTCGGAGAGGCCCTGGCAGCGGATAGCTGCGGCGCCGCCGAGCTCACAGGCGCGCGCCATCTGAGCCATGGTCTCGGGGTGGCGAAGCGGCTCACCCATATAGGCCTGAACGCTCACGATAAGCTTGCCCTTGAGGGACTGGATCAGCGGATCTACGGTCATGTGGCGATGCTCCTTTCGAGCGGGAAACGGGTTGGCCCCGGTGCCCGCTAATCGGCGTAGGCAGACGTAACGATGTTCTCGGCGGCGCCGATGAGCGGCGCGTCCCCGCCGAGGTCGCCGGAGACGATGGGCGTGGCGGCGACGGGCGGCATGGCGGCCTCGCGCCATCCGGCGTCCATGGCGTCGTGCCAGGCGGGCCCGCACAGGGCGACGGAGCCCGACAGGATGATGCACTCCGGGTCGAGCATGTTCGAGAGGCTGCCCAGGACCTCGCCGATGGCGTGGCCGCTCCTGGCCTCGGCGGCGATGGCCGCCTCGTCGCCGGCGGCGGCGCGCTTGTCGATGACGGCGCCGTCGACGGGCTTGCCCTCCTCGTCGGTGGGGTCTCCGCCGAGCTCGAGGTAACGCTCGATGATGCCGGGGCCGCAGGCGATGGTCTCCATGTGGCCGACGGCGCCGCACTGGCAGGGGATGCCGGCGGCGTCGCTGCAGCTCACGTGACCGATGTGGCCAGCCTCGTTGTGCGCGCCCAGCATGATGTGGCCGCGCTCGACGAAGGCGCCGCCGACGCCCGTGCCCACCGCCGCCACAAGGCAGCTCTGCTTGCCGGCGCCGGCGCCCCAGCGCGCCTCGCCGAGGGCGTGCGCGTGCACGTCGTTCAGGACGCGGGCGGGAAGACCGGTCGCCGCCGTGAGCTCAGAGCCCAGGTGGGTGCCGCCCCAGCCGGGCATCATGTCGTTGGCGTAGGTGACGTCGCCCGTGCGGGGATCGATAACGCCTCCGGAGCTCACGCCGATTCCCGCGAGGTTCTCGGCGCCGCCGGCGAGCTCGATCACGCGCTCGGCCATCTTTATGGCGTTGGCCAGGACCACCCGACCGCCGCGCTTGGCCTCGGTCGGGATCTTCTCGTAGAACTCGACCACGGGCTTTCGCCCGGCCTCGAGGGTCACGAGGGCGGACGCGATCTTTGTGCCGCCGATGTCGATGGCGACGACCTTCTGGCTCCCCATAGTTGCCTCCACATCAAATAGTAATGGGGCAGGAGACGAGCACCTGCCCCGCGCGGGCACGTTAGAGCAGGCCGTTGTCGGCGAGGACCTTGCGGATGGCCTCGACGTTCTCGCCCGTCATGGCCTTGACGGGGCGCGGCATGGTCGGGGAATCGAAAACGCCCATGAGGTTGAGGGCGGTCTTGAAGGCGCCAACGCCGCCGGCATAGCCCTGGACGCCGGAGGTGACGTCCCAGATGTGGGAAATCTCGTTCAGGCGGTCCTGCTCAGCCTTGACCGTTGCCCAGTCGCCGGCCTCGGCGGCCTTCCACATGCGCACATAGCCCTCGGGCTCGACGTTGGCGAGGCCCGGGACGGAGCCGTCGGCGCCGCCGAGGTAGGCGCCGTCGACGACGACCTCGTGACCGGTGAGGATGGTCATCGGGTGACCGTTCTTCTCGTTCTCCTGGACGAGGTAGCGGAAGCTGATGTCATCGCCGGAGGAGTCCTTGACGCCGGCGAGCACGCCCTCGGCGCCGAGCTTGGCCAGAAGCTTCCAGGGAAGCTTGGTGTGGACGCACACGGGGATGTCGTAGGCGAAGATCGGCAGGTCGAGCTCCTCGTGGAGGATGCGGAAGTGCTCCTCGACCTCGGTCATGCCCTGCAGGGCATAGAACGGGCAGGTGGCGACGAGGGCGTCGGCACCGAGGGCCTGGGCCTTCTTGCCCTGGGCGAGCACACGCTCGGTCTCGGTGTCGATGATGCCGACGAGGACGGGGACGCGGTGGTCGACGATGCGGACGGCCTCCTTGATGATCTGCTCGCGGCGCTCGTCGGTCGAGAAGACGACCTCGCCGGAGGAGCCCAGGAAGAACAGGCCGTCGACGCCGGCGTCGATCATACGATTGATGAGGCGCTCGAAAGACGGGACATCGAGCTCGTGGTCGGGGGTGTCGGGGACGACGACAGGGGGAATGACGCCGCGGATCTGGAACTTGTCAGCCATGCTGATGCCTTTCTATGAGGTCGGGCGGGGGCCTTTCCCCCGCCGTAGCCCCTCGCGGGGCCCGATCGATGCTAAACCGTCATGCGGGCGGAGAGCTCATCACTCGCCGAAATGCATGAAGGCAAGAAGCCTGTTCTCGAAGTCGTTCAGCCGCTCGTGCCCGTACTTGGGATAGACGGCGAGCCGCTTTGCGCAGCCCGCGCGGTTGTAGGCGGCGTACTGGGTAAGCGGGCGAGCGACGTCGTCCATGAGACAGATGCCGTCGAGAAGCTCGCAACCCTCGGGAAGAAGCGCCGAGAAGTTCGCCGCGTCCACATAGCCGAGCGCCGAGAAGAACTCGCCGGCGCGCTCGGCGCACGGGTCTTCCTCGCGGAAGTGGCGAGTAACGCCCTCGTAAACGTAGCCGGAGGCGCCCTGTTCCCACGCGCCGCGCACATCCGCAGGCATGACGTTGACGACCGCGCACTTGACGGCGCCGCGGGTAAGCGCCGCCGCGGCCAGGGCAAAGAGGCCACCGAAGCCCTCGCCGTGGGTCATGAGGCGATCCGGAGCGACACCGGGAAGGCCGCCCGCGAGGCTCGCCGCCACAAGGGCGTCGTCGACGAGCTGGGTGACGACCATGCCCTCGGGCCCATCTTGCCATCCGGCAGTGACATCGCGCGACCAGGCGCGGTACTCGGGGTGCACGACGGCGTAGCCGGCCGCGACGTAGCGGGAGAGCTGGAACCAGCCGCGGGTACCGCGGTCCAGGTCGTGCCATACGAGGATGCAGGGGCGCGGTCCCTCGGACTTGGGCAGGATGACGCGAGCGTGAAGGGCGACGCCGTCGGTTGCCGTATAGGTCATTCGGCGGTAGACGGCCTGGGGAGTCTCGATGCCGACCTCCTCAAGTGCCGCCCGCTGTCCACGGGCGCACGCGACGGCGCGATCGGCGCGAGCCTCCCAGAAGGCCTCGAACCCCTCGGGGGCAGGGTCGGCCCCGAGGTACTTCTCGCCATTCCTCAAAAGATCGGAAACACCCATCACAGGTCCACCTCCCCTTGGTAGAAGAGGATGATCTGGTCGTCAAACGCCTGGATCTCCTCATGGCCGAAGTCAGGATAGAGCAGGTGCTTCTTTGGGCACGTGAGCGCGTTGTAGACCGCGAACTGGGTCTCGGGCGGGCAGACGACGTCGGAAAGGCCCGTACCGAACAGAACCGGGCAGCGGACGAGGTGCGCAAAGCTCAGGGAGTCCACGTAACCCAAGGTGCCGAACCACTCGTCGGCGCGCTCGCCGTCGGCGTCGAACCAACGGGAGTAGTAGCGAATGCCGTCATAGGCGATCTCGTCGGCGCCGAGCTCCCAGACCTCACGGAAATCCGAGAGGAACGGGTAGAGGATCGACGCGCGGTTGACGAGGTCGGGATTGAGCGCGCAGCACGCGATGCCCATGCCGCCGCCCTGGGAGCTGCCGTTGACGTAGACGCGCGAAAGGTCGATGCCCTCGAGCTCGCGCACGATGCGGCAGAGGATGTGCTGGTCCTGGTAAAGGCGCACGTAGTAGAGGTTCCTCGGCCCGCCGTCCACGCCGGCGATGAGGTGGCCCGAGACGGTCGTGCCCTTGAACCCGCCCACATCCTCGGAGCGGCCGCCCTGGCCAGGGTTGTCCATGCTGAGAATGGCGCAGCCGATGCCAGGCCACGAGGACTGCTCGGCCCAGGAGCGCGTGCAGCCGGGGTAGCCGTGGAACTGAAGGACGAGCGGCACGGGACCGCCGCCGGGCACTTTGGGCACCGCGTACTTGGCGTAGACGCGGGCGCCCTCCATGCCGGTGAAGTAGAGGTCGTAGTACGTGCAGGACCCGAGCTCGGGAATCTGGTCGGACGGCAGGATCTCGTAGTCGAGCGGCACCGCGTCGGCCTCCGCGATCCTCGCGGCCCAGAACTCATCGAAGTCCGCGGGGATGGGGTTTATGCCTCGGCACGCCTCGAGCTCCGCCAATCTTTCGGCCGAGAATGGCACGTGTCTCACCCTTTCGAGAATACGGGCGCGCCCACCGCAGCGGGCGCGCCCCCGAACAGTTCAGCTTGCTACTGGCCCAGGTTGGGGTGCAGCAGCGAAGGAGCGGCAGCGAGGAGCGTCTTTGTGTAGGCGTCCGTCGGGTTCTCGAAGACCTGCTTGGCGGGACCCTGCTCCATGATCTGGCCGTGGTTCATGACCACGATGCGGTCGGAGATGTAGCGCTCCGTCTGGATATCGTGGCTGATGAAGACCATAGCCAGGCCGAGCTCGTGCTTGAGGTCCGTGAGCAGGTTGAGAATCTGGGCGCGGACCGAGACGTCGAGGGCCGAGGTCGGCTCGTCGGCGATGATGACGTCAGGCTGGAGCGACAGGGCTCGCGCGATTGCCACGCGCTGACGCTGGCCGCCAGAGAGCTGGCCGGGAAGCGCGTACATGGCGGACGTCGGCAGGCCCACGAGCCCGAAGAGCTCACAGATGCGGTCCTCGCGCTCGTCCTCGGTGCCCACGTTGTGAACGATGAGCGGATCGAGCAGCTGGTCATGGACGGCCATGCGCGGGTTCAGCGCGGTCGCGGGGTTCTGGAACACGACCGAGACGACGCGGCCGATCTTCTTGCGGAGCTCGGCGGTGCGCTTGGTGACGTCCTCGCCCTTGAAGTAGACGTGGCCGGAGGTCGGCGACTGCAGGCCGCACATGACGTTGGCGGTCGTCGACTTGCCGCAACCGGACTCGCCGACGAGTCCGATGGTCTCGCCCGGCATGAGCTTGAGCGTCAGGCCGTTGACGGCGTGCACGAGGTTGGGGTGCAGGATGGAGCCGGTGCGGGTCTTGAACGTGACCGAGATGTTGTCCAGGAAGATGATGGGCTCCTGGGTGTTCTGCTCTGCCATCTACCTCACCTCCAGGCGAGACGTAAGACCGGCCTTGGCGAGCGCCTCGTCGGGGATCTCCGAGACGAAGTGGTGGTCGGCGCCCGGGACGGGCTTCAGGATCGGGTGGACGTCGAGGCCCACGTCGGGGTGACTCGAGCGCGGCGCGAAGCGGTCGCCCGACGGGAAGTCCGCGGGGCTCGGGACGGAGCCGGGCACCTGGTGCAGGCGGCTGCCGTCGTGCGCCTCGATGGAGAGGACGGAGCCGAGCAGGCCCTGGGTGTACTCGTGGATCGGGTTGGTGAGGAGCTCCTTGGTGGGAGCGGTCTCGACCACCTGTCCGGCGTACATGACGGTGATCTCGGAGGCGACCTCCGCCACGAGCGCGAGGTCGTGGGAGACGAAGATCATGGCGAAGCCGAGCTTCTTCTGGAGGTCGTTCAGGAGCTTGATGACCTGCTTCTGGACGGTGACGTCGAGGGCCGTGGTGGGCTCGTCGCAGATGACCAGCGACGGGTCGCGGGTCAGGGCCATGGCGATGATGACGCGCTGGCACTGGCCGCCGGACAGCTCGTGAGGATAGCTCTCGAGGGTGCGCTTGGGATCGAGGCCGACGAGCTCGAGGAGCTCCTCGGCGCTGCGGGTGCCGCCGCGGCTCGTGAGCTGCTTCATCTGCGCCGAGATGAGCATCGAGGGGTTGAGCGCGGAAAGCGAGTCCTGATAGACCATGGCGATCTCGGTGCCCAGGAGCTTGCGGTGCTCCTCGCTCGTGAGCTTGAGCAGGTCGGTGCCCTTGTAGATGACCTCGCCGGTGATGCGGGCGGTGTCGGGCAACAGGTTCATGATCGTCTTGGTCGTGATGGACTTGCCGCAGCCGGACTCACCCACGAGGGCCATGCATTGACCGGGGCGCACGTCGAAGCTCACGTTGTCGACGACGTTGACGTCACCGTGGCGCGGGAAGCCGATGGAGAGGTTCTTGACCTCGAGCAGCGGCTGGACCGAGTAATCAGGCGCGCGCCGGTCGGTGCGGGCAAGCTCGACCTCGCGCAGCGCGGACAGGCGGCCGGCAAGAGACGCGGCCTGCTCCTTATAGGCGCGGACCGGGTCTGCCACGAGCAGGTCGGCCTCGCGACGGCTCTCGGAGTTCTCGGAGGACACCGGGGCGGACGGCGCGGAGGCCATGGCGTCGGTGATGCCTTCGGAGAGGATGTTGAGCGCAAGGCAGGTGAGCATGATGGCGATGCCCGGGTAGAGCGCCTGCCACCAACGGCCGGACAGGACGCCGGCGCGGGCGTCGGCGAGGATGTTGCCCCAGGTCGGGGTGGGCTCGGCGATGCCGGCGGAGAGGAACGTCAGGGAGGCCTCGAAGATGATGGCGTCGGCCACGAGCGTGACGGTGAAGACCATGATGGGCGCGGCGCAGTTGCGCAGGACGTGCTTCATCAAGATCCACGGGGCGCGGGCGCCCGAGACGATGACGGCGCGCACGTAGTCCTCGCCGTACTCGGACACGATGTTCGCGCGCACGATGCGAGCGATCTGCGGCATGTACATGAAGCCGATCGAGAAGATGATGGCGGGAACTGACTTGCCGAGGATGGTGACGAGGACGGCCGCCAGGGCGATGCCGGGGACCGACATGATGATGTCGAGGATGCGCATGATGACCTCGGAGACCCACTTGCGGGTGACCGCGGCCAGGGCGCCGACGATGGAGCCGGTGACGAGCGCGAAGAGAACCGCGCCGAAGCCGATGACGAGCGAGATGCGGCCGCCGTAGAGGATACGCGACAGGATGTCACGGCCCTTGTCGTCGGTGCCGAACATGTGCGCGGCGTCGGGGGCCATGCGAGCGGTCCCGATCTCGTAGGGGCTGTACGGCGCGAGCACGGGCGCCAGGATGGAGATGAGCACGACGGCAAGAAGGATCACGAGCGCGATCTTCGAGGACGTCTTCATGTTCTTGAGGCCGGAGAGCTTGGGGCCCTTGGACTTCGCCATGCCCTCGAGCTTCTCGGCGTCTTCTTTCCTTTGGGTCAGCATGGCTAGACGCTCCTAATCCTCGGGTTGATGAGCAGATACAGCATGTCGACCACGATGTTGATGATGATGAAGGAGAACGCGACGACAATGACGACGCCCATGATGAGGTTAGGCTCGTTGCCGGCAACGCCGTCGAGGATCGCCATGCCCATGCCGGGCAGGTTGAAGATGACCTCGATGACGACGGCGCCGCCCATGAGGTAGCCGATCTTCATGCCGAGGGTGGTGACAGGCGTGATGAGGGCATTGCGCAGGACGTTGCGGGCGATGATGACCTTCTGGGGAAGGCCGGAGCCCTTGGCGGTCTGCACGTAGTCCTTATCGAGCTCCTCGACCATGGCGGTGCGCACGATGCGCGTCATCTGGCCGGTGAGGGGCACCGCGAGGGCGATGGCGGGCATGATCATGCGGCCCATGTACCCGCCGAAGTTGGTGAGCGGGTTGGGAAGGGCTCCGGACGCCGGGAGCAGGTGCATGAAGGACGAGAACACGAGGATGAGCAGGACTGCCAGCCAGAACGACGGGGTGGCAAGGCCGGCGATCGAGAGCAGGCGGATGAGCTGATCGGGCCACTTGTCGCGGTAGAGTGCCGCGATGATACCAAGCAGGAACGACACGACCGCGCCGATGAGCAGGCCCAGGAAGGTGAGCTGCATGGTGACGGGCAGAGCCTTGGAAATGCGCTCGGCCACGGAGTTGCGGCGGGCGCTGTAGGTGCCGAGGTCGCCGTGGAGCAGGTCGCCCATGTAGCGGACGTAGCGTACCGGCCAGGGGTCGTCCAGACCGTACTCCTCGTGGTACGCCTGAATCTGCTCAGGCGTGGCGCTTTCTCCCAGAGCGTTGTACGCCGGGTCGATCGGCGAGAACGACATGAGGAAGAAGATAAGGAAAGTCACGGCGAAAGCCATGATCGGAAGCGCGACGAGTCGCCTTCCTACGAGGCGCAGAAGATTATTCACTTGGCCTCTCCCCTCTCTCGATGCTGACGCTTACAGATACAAAGGAGGCCCGAGCACCTGGCGGTCGCTCGGGCCTCCATATTTCGCTTAGGAGAATCGGCGCAGGTATATGCCTGAACTCCGCTTCTTTTTCGCTTTAGCCCTTACGCCTTGACGGTCGTGACGCCGACGAGGTGGACACCCGTGGTGCCGATGCCCTTGAAGTTGTCGGAGACCTTGACGCCGTCGGGGTTGGCGTTCTCGCGCCAAGAGGCGGTCGGGGTGACGACCTGGAGCAGCGGATAGAGAACGACGTTCTCGGCGAGAATGTCGAAGCACTGGTTCCAGAGGTCCTGCTGATCGGCGCCGGAGGTGCCCAGGGCGTCGTTCATAAGGCCGTTGAGCTTCTTCCACTCGTCAGAGGTGTTCCAAGCGCAGCGGGTCTTCATCCAGACGTTGTCGCCGAACCACCAGTTGAGCAGCAGGTCGGTGTCGCCGCCGAAGCAGGACGGGTCGCCAGGGGCGATGAGGATGTCCCAAGAGTCGTCGGCCTGGTCGATGGCGGCGTAGGTAGCGGGCGACTTGTCGGAGACCAGCTCGACCTTGAAGCCGAGGGCCTCGAGGTCCTGCTGGGCCTGGGTGCCCATGGCAACGACCTGAGCGTTGTCGGTGGTGCGCAGGGTGATGTCGCCCGGGGTCACGCCGGCGTCGGTGAGCAGGCTCTTGGCCTTGTCGGCGTCGTAGGTGTAGGTGTTGGTAAAGGTCATCTTCTCCACGGCGGTCTCGGAATCTTCATAATAGATGCCGTTGGCACCCTTCATCTTCGTCGTGGGATAGATGGCCAGCTGATAGTTCATCACGGTCGCTTCCAGCGGCGTATTGGTGGGGGCGAGCGGGACATTGACCACGGTCTGGCCGCTGGTTTGCTCGTACTGCGGCTTGATGTGCCACACCGCATCGTCATACGTCCAGTGGTCCGCGCCGCGGTCCTTTTCCCGGACATAGAAGCCCTCGCAGAGGAGCGCTTCCACCTGATCGGCCGGACCGGAGATGATCAGCTTACCGTCGTAGGTGCCCGCACCCTTTGTGGTGACGGTGGCGGTATAGAGATCCTTCGCGTGCGCTTCCATACTGCTGACGCCCACATCGAAGATCTCCAGGGCAAACGTCTCCTTGCCGGGAGCGGTGTTGCCGCCCTGCTTCACCGTCTTGGTGAAGGGAAGCTCATAGCTTGTGCTACTGTAGGTGTTGGTGAACTCAGCTGTGGGGTAATACACATCATTTCCAGGCTGATGGAGCCTCAGATCCATGGAGTTATGTTCAATGTCATACCAGAAAGTCAACGCATAGTCCGCAGTAGAATAGTTCCATCCCGGCTTGCCGTCATTCTTCTCTTTGAGTAGGAAGGTCTTGGAGTACCAGGCGACTGTATCCGTTCCGGACTTGGTAACGGCATCCCAATGATAGGGAGTATAATCCTTTTTTGTTGGGACACGGAAACGGAGCGTTTTCTCAACATCATTGACCCCGTTCGTGGACAGTTTCAGGTCTTCCACACCAATACCGTAGTAGGAAAGGGGATGCTTCTCCCCCTTGGCTGTGTCTTCCACTTCAAATTCAAAGGTCTCTGCGGGAGGGGCTTCCGTGCCGTTTTGCCGGACATGTTTCACGATCAAAACGTCCAGTATCCTGTCCGCATATTCAAATGTGTCTGTTTTGGAACCACTCGGTACCTTGCCCCACTCTTCTGCCAGGGCCATGGTGGGGAGCATTCCGATCATCAGGACGAGACAGAGCAGGATGCTCAGCAGTCTCTTCGTGGTTTTTTGTTCTTTCATGTTGATCCATCTCCTTCTGTTGCGATTGTTTCGGCCGGTTCGGCAGGCAGCTCCTGCGGGAAGGCCGCCTCTTCTGCCACAACGTTGCCGCGCACCTGTAACGTTTTCGCGCAGGCAATGCACAGGTCCAGATCCTCACAGATCAGGAAGCAGCGGTCACACACCAGCCTGCCGCAGACGGGGCAGCGGCTGAAGATCTCCGAGGCTTCCGCCGCGGCTTTTTCCCGGGCGGCCTCCCGTTCCTGTTCATAGAGGGCGTGGAAGATCGTGCGCATCCCCTCCGTCTCCGGCTCCGCGCCGACTTTGGAAAAACGAACGGGGCTGCTGTGCCAGGTCCTGCCGCACTCTTGACAGCGAACGAGAAAGCGAAACTCCTCGACAGTGGAGCAGTCTCCCATTGCCTCCTTCACGACCCGCTTCATGATATCCGTCCCTCCTCTCCGGCAGTTCTTCCAATCGCGGCTTTGATGATTTATTCATATCAGTTTTTACAGGAAAAAAATATAGGCCTGAGTCCTGTTTTTGGCCCAAAACCGCAAAACCATGACCGAGTCATAGATGAAATGCACAAGGACAAGCGGCATAAATTGCGCATTTTCGACAATGCTTGTGGTGCCGCCGCCGTGGCAAAGCCGGCATGCGAAGCGGCCTTTTCCCAGTGGTCTGCTGCTATTTTCCGCCGCCCTGCAACAGATCCTCCAGCCGCTCGCAGCGCCGGAGAACGTCCAGATAGGCTTTCAGGGCGTTGTAGGAATCCACCCCCAGCTTGCTGTAAATGTGGCTGTTGTGCCCCTTCACCGTCCCCGCGCTGATGAAGAGCAGGCCGGAGATGTCTTTGACGGTGTAGCCCTCGGCATAGTAGCGCAGGATGACCCGCTCCGTCCCCGTCAGTCCCTTCGCCCGGTCGGTGAGTTCGGAGACCAGGCTTTCCACCTGGCGGGGCAGGGCCTCTTCGGCCTGCTTCTCCCGCAGGCGGCTGTGGAAATAGGCCGTCAGCTCGTCGATCTCCCGGATGCCTGTGGGCTGCCAGTTCTGCTCCCCGCTCCTGGCCGCGGCGAAGCCCTGGGTGATGGGCGTGGTAAAGCGGCGGGAGAGGGCGACGGCCAGCAGCAGCATCCCCGCAAGAAAGCCAAGGGAGCCGAGCGTCCAGCCGATGCGGGCGCTCTGCGCCCGGTGGCGGTAGATGTTCTCCGGCACCAGCGTGACCGCCGCCAGCGGGTGGCCGTCTGCCAGCCGTCCGGGGACGACCTGATGCTGGCCGAGATA
>OLVX01001737.1_pt1 | contig 17483 bp, 13 predicted proteins | sample 1673271 | NCBI WGS metagenome assembly OLVX01 (sample SAMEA3178939, study PRJEB25190) | human gut metagenome | biome: human gut; feature: human-associated habitat; material: faeces | place: Austria | collected 2013
CCGGTTTTCTAAGATTTCTCTTATTCTTTGTTGTTTTCTTTGTTAAGATATGTCTTCTGTAAGCCTTGTTTCTCTTTAACTTTCCGGTTCCGGTTGCTTTGAAACGCTTTGCTGCTGCTCTGTTTGTCTTAATTTTTGGCATTGTGTATTCCTCCTTAATAAATGTTATCTCTTCTCTGCCAACACCATACCGATGCTTCTTCCCTCGATCTTCGGTGCTTTTTCCACTACTGCAATATCGGAAAGCTGCTCAGCAAGATCATCTAAGATGTGCTTACTGCTGTTCATATGTGCCATCTCGCGACCACGGAAACGAAGTGTGATCTTGACTTTATTGCCTTTTGCGAGGAACTTCTTTGCAGCGTTCATCTTGGTGTTCAAATCATTGGTGTCAATGTTTGGTGACAGGCGGATTTCTTTTAATTCCACTGTCTTCTGCTTCTTCTTTGCATCCTTTTCCTTACGTGCAAGATCATAACGATACTTACCGTAATCAATTACCTTGCATACAGGCGGCTTTGCATTCGGAGCAATCTTGACAAGGTCAAGACCGGCTTCATCTGCAATTTTCTGTGCCTCTCTGGATGAGACAACACCAATCTGCTCGCCATCCGGTCCGATCAGACGAACCTCTCTGTCTCTGATCTGTTCGTTAATCATTAATTCGCTAATGGTTTTGTACCTCCAATAAAAAATAGTGGATAGGCAGACTATCCACTATTACATCTAACATTCATATAACATGCTAAAAGTATGAACACTAAGTCGCCCGATTGCGCTTAGGTGAGAGTGGATACTCTACTTGTTTCTTAACAACCATTTAACTATACCACCTGATTACGGTATTGTCAACTGTTTTCTGTAAATTTATTCCGCCGGTTCTGCCGGAATAAACAGCCGCTGGTTATTTCCCGGATTCTGATCCGGCACTGCTGCTTTTGCCTCCGCACAAAACTGCTCCTGTGAGTTTATCAGAACCTTGCCCCGCTTGTCAAGTTTTTCATAAGTACCATCCGGCTGCATCACACGCGCTTTCACATTATCTTCCAGTTCCACATGCAGAATATGCAGTGCTTTTTCTTTGAGTTCCTCCTCAATCACCGGGAAAACAATCTCTACACGCCGGTCAAGATTTCGCGGCATCCAGTCCGCACTTCCCATAAATACTTCCGGATTGCCGTCATTATAAAAATAGAAAATACGGCTGTGCTCCAGGAAATTTCCCACAATAGAACGCACGGAGATATTCTCACTCACTCCCGGAATTCCGACGCGCAGACAGCAGATTCCGCGCACGATCAGATCAATCTTTACACCGCTTGCAGATGCCTCATACAGCGCCGCAATAATGCCCGGATCACAGAGAGAATTCATCTTTGCCACGATACGGGCTTCTCTTCCCTGCTGCGCGTTTTTTGTTTCCCTGCCGATCAGGCGCAAAAATTTATCCCGCAGCCAGTATGGTGCCAGCACCAGTTCATTCCATGCCAGCGGTTCGGAATATCCGGATAACATATTAAATACCGCTGTGGCATCCTCCCCGATCGACTCTTTGCAGGTAAAGATTCCACAGTCCGTATATAATTTTGCCGTCGAATCGTTATAGTTTCCGGTTCCCAGATGAACATAGCGGCGGATTCCGTCCTCTTCCCGGCGGACCACCAGTGCGATCTTGCTGTGTGTTTTAAGGCCAACGAGACCATAGATCACATGACAGCCTGCCTGTTCCAGTTTTTTCGCCCAGACAATGTTGTGCTCCTCATCAAAACGGGCTTTCAGCTCAACCAGAACCGACACCTGCTTGCCGTTTTCCGCTGCCTGTGCCAGACTGCTGATAATCGGGGAATTTCCGCTGACACGATACAGTGTCTGTTTAATCGCCAGGACATCCGGATCTTTGGATGCCTGCCGGATGAAATCCACAACCGGATCAAAGGTTTCGTATGGATGATGCAGAAAAATATCCCCTTTGCGGATTGCGGCAAAAATGTCACTTCCCGGTGTAATTTCCGGCACCTGCTGCGGCGTATACGGTTTATAGCGGAGATGATCGTACCCGTCGATGCCATACATTTTCATCAGAAAAGTCAGATCGATCGGACCTGCAATCTGAAAAATATCCTCATCCGACACTTTCAGCTCCGTCTTTAAAAATTTCAGAAGCTTTTTATCTACCTTCTCTTCAATTTCCAGACGGATAACTTCTCCCCACTGACGCATCTTTAATTTGTTCTCAATCTCTTTCAGCAAATCCGATGCCTCATCCTCATCAATCGTCAGATCTGCGTTTCGCATGATCCGGTACGGATACGCACACAATACCTTGTAATTGGAAAACAGTATGCCTATGTTGCGTTCTATAATCTGCTCAAGCAGAATGAAAGACTTCGTTTCCCCTTCGCTTGGAATCTGTACCAGACGCGGCAGAACACTTGGCACCTGCACGGTCGCAAACACAGTCTCATCCTCCGTTTTCTTTCCGGTCAGAAGTGCTGCAATATTCAGTGTCTTATTGCGAATCAGCGGAAACGGACGCGACGCATCCACTGCCATCGGGGTGAGTACCGGATATACATTTTCCATAAAATAGCGATCCACAAAACGCGCCTGTTCCTCGTTCAGATCCTCATGTGCATCCAGAAGATAAATTCCTTCTTTACGCAGAAGCGGCATCAGGGAACGGCTGAAAGTACTGTACTGGATATTGACCAGTTCCCGCGCCTGTTTATTGATGGCGGAAAGCTGCTCCGTGGCGGTCATTCCGGCGATATCACGCTTTTTATATTTTGCGTGTACCATATCCTTTAAGGATGCCACCCTTACCATAAAAAATTCATCCAGATTGGAAGAAGTAATACTGACAAATTTCAACCGCTCCAAAAGCGGAATGGATTTATCTCTTGCTTCACTTAATACACGCTGGTCAAACTTAATCCAGCTGAGCTCACGGTTTTCATAATATGCCGGATCTTTAAAATCTATTTTTGTGTCCATAAAAGCCCTCCGATCTAATAGTTATAAATACGCTTCTCTTTTAAAACAGGTTTCATGCTGTATACATTTTCAAAATAAGAGGTCTTTGCGTCAAACAATGCCTGTTCCAGCGCAATATCCTCAAATGCCTCGACCGTAATCACGAGTTTTCTCTCCCTTACCGCGATCCGGATATTTTTAAACTTCTGTTTATGACTCTGATCCAGCGCATTTGCCACACGAAGAATTGCCGAAAGTTTTGCCACACAAAGATACTCTTCCTGGCTCAATACATCAGCGACTTCCTCATACGGATCCAGCGGAAGAGTATTGTAGCGCACGATCTGTGCAACAATCTCGCGCTCCTGATGGGTCAGACCGATAATCTCTGAGGACATGATAATATGATACGTACTCTCCGACGCTTCCGCAAAGCTGACATACTTTCCACAGTCATGCAGGATTGTAGCCACCTGAAGCAGCAGACGCGCCCGCTTTCCAAGTCCGTGTTCCTGTTTCATCGCATCAAAAATCTTAATGGATAGCTTGGAAAGTGTCTGAATGTGTGGAGAAAAACTGTGGTAATGTTCCGATAAAAATGTGGCCGCCGAAATGACATCCGCATCAAAATCATGTGTCGATGCCAGCAGTTTATTGTGCTGTGCATAATCAAATGCCATACCATCCTGAATGTTTGCTCCCGGCACCCATACCTCTTTTGGATTCACATTCTGTGCCATCATCTTATACAGCACAAGTGCCGGAATGATCAGCGGTTCCCTCTCATCTGAAAGATTTAATTCCGCTGTGATCTCCTCCAGCGTTTTTTTGAGCAGTTTATCGATAAATTTAGAGAATTTATCCAGCTTTACCTGACGGCTTTTTCCGCCTTTTTCCTCAATTTTTTTGACCAGGCCGCCGGCATAGTCACTGATCAGGATCAGATAATCCACCGGCGTATTCATATACATGGCACGGAATCCCTCGAGTTTTTTATTGACATATTCCTCAATTTGGTTTTCATACATTTTCAGGGAGTATCCGCGGTCTCCAAGCAGATTCCGCAGGCGCATAATGCCTGTTTCCATGTGTTGTGTCGTGATCATTTTCCCGTCACGGAATAATGTGATCTGCACACTCGCCCCGCCGACATCCACGACTGCTGCACTCGTCTTTATCATCTCCTCAAACACCGGACTGCCAGCCACCGCTTTATAACTGATAAAACGGTGTTCCGAGTTGCTTAACACCTTTACCCGGAATCCGGTTCTAAGATAAATCTGGTCAAGGACAAATATCTCATTTGTGGTATCCCGGAGTGCGGCTGCTGCACAGACTTCATAACTGTCTACCTTGTAGCATCTTGGCTTTGAATACCTTGTAGCTTTCCATAATCTCTTTAAACTGCGCCAGTGTTTCACAGAGTTCTTCCACCTGCTCATATCCGATTGTCCCTGTGCCATAAGTGCCTTTTCCCAGTTCCTGCCGGGACCGGATGTGATCCACCTCATGAAACTTTTTTCTGTTTGTAAACTCAAATACCTTCAGGCTCACATCGTATGTGCCAATATAAATTGCTGCAAATGTGTGAATTGCCATACGCCCACCTTCTTTCACCAATTCTGACTAATACGTACCAAGAATCCGGAATGCAATTGTTTCGTCCCGAAGTCCGCGCAGCGCATTCTGCACTGCATGATCCTCAAATCTTCCCTCAAAATCAACAAAGAAACGATATTCCCAGTTTTTATTCTGTAACGGACGTGACTGGATATTTGTCATATTCAGTCCATTATAAATAAAATGCGACAGTGCATGATATAAAGCACCGCTTTCGTGATTGATCTCAAAACAGATGCTGATCCGGTCTGCCTGATCGGTATATACTTTTTTCCCTGTCACAACAATAAACCGGGTCGAATTATTTTTATTATTCTGAATGGAATTGCGTAATACTTTCAACCCATAAATCTGGGCATTTTTTGCACTGGCAATCGCCGCCTGGGAAATCTCCCCATCCTCTTTGACCTTCTTGGCTGCAACGGCATTATTGCTGACACTGAATTTTTCCCAGTCCGCATGACTGTCCAGAAATTCACTGCACTGCATCAGTGACTGTTTGTGCGAATACACGGTACGGATATCTCTCTCATCCGCATCTTCCAGTCCTAAAAGTGCATGATCAATACGGATGATCTGCTCCCCGACAATATAATTATCATATTCCACCAGAAGATCATAATTTTCCGAGACAATTCCTGCCGAAGAATTCTCGATCGGGAGTACCGCATAATCCGCTTCCCCGTTCTTAATGGCCTCCATGGCATCTTTCCAGCTCTCCACATGGAAATTATTGCAGTTTTCTCCAAAAAACTGTTCCATGGCAAGCTGGCTGTAGGCACCTTCGAGTCCCTGAAAAACAATCCTTGCATTGGAATAATCCAGCGTGTGAATCAGCTCAAACTCCTGCGGAGGCATAATTCCATGCTCCGTCAGCAGTTTATACTGTTTCTTACGGCTCATCGCCATGATCTGCTCAAAAAGTTCACGGATTCCGTGTCTGGTAAAATCACTTTCCGCTTTTTTCTGCAGCGTTGCCAGCTTGGATTCCTCTCTCTCCTTGTCAAAAATCTGCTTCCCGGTATTTATTTTGTATTCAGCCACATCCGAGGTCAGTTTCATCCGTTCCTCATAGAGTTTTACGATCTGTTCGTCAATTTTATCAATATCTTTTCGGATATCTAGTAAATCTTTCATATAGCGCTCCTTCATGATTTATGATAAAATTTTATAACACAAAGGTATAAAAGGCAAGATACAACTTACCAAGGAGGACTCGATATTATGAAAAAACGTTTGCCCATAATTATAATTGCTGTTCTGGTCGTAGTATTTGCAGGACTGGGATTTTACAGCCATCAGAAAAGTAAGATCAAATACAACACAAGCTATGTCAACGGAAATACTGCCGGAAACCTTTACAATGCCGGCTTGTTTTGTGAGAAAAACGGAACCGTTTATTTTGCCAATCCGGATGACGATTACCGGCTGTATTCCATGGATACAAACGGCAATCATCTGAAAAAACTCAGTTATGACCGTGTCATGTATATCAACGCCGATGACCATTATGTATACTATGTACGCAATAATGAAAATAATGGAACCGGATTTGATTTCTTCTCCTACGCAAGAAACAGTCTGTGCAGAATTGACCAGAATGGAGAAAACACTAAAATTTTAGACAAAGATCCCTGCCTGTATGCCTCGCTTGTCGGAAACTACATTTATTATCTGCACTATGATGACAAGGATGCTACAACGCTTTACAAGATCGGAATCGATGGCAAAGGACGCAAAAAAGTATATTCGCCTTACATTTTTACATGCAGCACGCTGGGTCAGTATATTTATACCAGCGGAACCGAAAGTGACGGTGCCATCTATCAGCTGGATACCGCCAGTGACAGTTTAAGCAAAGTCTATGAATGTAATTCTTTCAAACCGATTGTAACCAGTGATGACAATGTCTATTATATGGATGTGGATCAGAACAACGCCCTGGTACATACCAATATGAAATCCGGTCATCCGGTTACACTTACCAAGGACAGTCTGGATCTCTACAATGTATACGGAAGCAGTATTTTTTATCAGCGCTATTCCGAAGACAATCCGGCCCTTTGTATGATCAAAAATGACGGCAGTGGATATCAGGAACTGGCACAGGGCAATTACTCCAATATCAACGTCACTTCCAGTTACATCTATTTTACCGATTTTAAGACAAAAGAAGTGTTCTGTACACCGACCGATCATCCGGGAACACTCACCGCTTTCCATCCCGGCGTTATCAAAAAATAAATTTATAAGACTGTAAAAGAGGAGGAACCCAAAAATGCGGTTCCTCCTCTTTTGTTTTTCAAAACTTCCATAACATTACGCGCCAAAATCAAACAGGGAAAGCTGATTGGATTCCGGCATATCGCCAAACAATCCCAGATCACTCATCAGTTCTATGGTTGTCTTTGATACTTTTGTCCGTTCCCTAAAATCATCCTTGGAAAGAAAAATTCCGTCTTTTGCCGCTTCTGCAATCGCAACTGCCGCATTATCGCCAAGTCCGTCAATCGTATTGAGCGCCGGCAGCAGTTTTCCATCCACAATCTGAAAATGATGCGGCTTTGACTTATAGATATCCAGCGGAAGAAATTCAAATCCTCTGGCATACATTTCCTGTACCAGACGCATATCTTTGTAGGTATCCTGCTCTTTTTTGGAGAGCTCGTCCTTGCGCTTTTCGTACTCATGCATATATCCTTCCAGTTTTTCTTTTCCCTGACACATCAGCTCATAACTGAAAGCGGTCGCACGGATAGAAAAATATGCTGCATAGTAAGCCAGCGGATAAAACACTTTACAGTAGGCAATGCGCCATGCCATCATAACATACGCGGCTGCATGGGCTTTCGGGAACATGTACTTAATCTTCTCACAGGACCAGATATACCAGTCCGGTACATTGTGATCGATCATATCCTGCTTCCATTCCGGCCATTTGTCACATTTTCCTTTTGCCACAATTCCCTTCCGGACATTCTCCATAATCTTAAACGATTCCTCGGAATCCAGTCCCATGCCAATCAGATAGATCATGATATCATCCCTTGTACAGATGGCGGTAGAAATCGTTGCCTTCTTTTCCTGAATCAGTGTCTGTGCATTGCCAAGCCATACGTCCGTACCATGGGACAGCCCTGCAATACGCACCAGATCCGAAAATTCTTTTGGCTGTGTATCAATTAACATGCCCATGGCAAAGTCTGTACCAAACTCCGGGATACCCAATGCCCCCAGCTGGCAGTTCACCAGATCATCCGGCGTGATGCCAAGTGCGGAAGTATCCTGAAACAGCGACATGACAGCCTTATCATCCAATGGAATCTGCGTCGGATCTCCACCCGTCAGATCCTGCAGCATACGGATCATGGTAGGATCATCGTGCCCGAGAATGTCAAGTTTTAAAAGATTATGGTCAATCGAGTGATAATCAAAATGTGTGGTCGTAATATCGACCGTCATATCATTTGCCGGATGCTGAACCGGGGTAAATGTATAAATCTGTTCCCCCATCGGAAGAACAACGATACCACCCGGATGCTGTCCCGTAGTACGACGCACCCCGACACATCCAAGCACGATCCGGTCAATTTCACAGTTTCTCTTATGTACGCCGCGCTCTTCATAATAATTTTTGACATAACCGAATGCCGTCTTATCCGCCAGCGTACCGATCGTTCCTGCCTTAAAGGTCTGTCCCTCCCCGAAGATAACTTCGGTGTATTTATGTGCCTTACTCTGGTACTCTCCGGAAAAGTTCAGGTCGATATCCGGCTCTTTATTTCCCTTAAATCCCAGGAACGTCTCAAACGGAATATCAAACCCTTCTTTGGAAAGCGGTTTTCCGCAGCGCGGACAGAGCTTATCCGGCATATCACATCCACTTCGGCCGGAAAAAGATTTTACCAGATCCGAATCAAAATCGCTGTACTGACAATGTTTGCACAGATAATGCGCATGCAGCGGGTTCACCTCCGTAATACCGGACATTGTCGCAACGAAAGAACTTCCGACCGATCCACGCGATCCGACCAGGTAGCCGTCTTCGTTGGATTTCCAAACCAGCTTCTGCGCAATGATATACATCACAGCATACCCATTGCTGATAATGGAATTTAATTCCCGGTCTAAACGTTCCTGCACAATTTCCGGCAGTGGATCTCCATACATTTTATGTGCTTTGTTGTAACAGATGTCACGCAGCATCTGGTCCGAATTTTCAATGACCGGCGGACACTTATCCGGACGAACGGGAGAAATTTTTTCGCACATATCCGCAATCCGGTTTGTGTTTGTAATAACAACCTCTTCTGCTTTTTCACTTCCAAGATAGGCAAATTCTTTCAGCATCTCTTCCGTCGTCCGCAGAAAAAGGGGAGCCTGCTCATCCGCATCTTTAAATCCCTGCCCTGCCATGATAATTCTCCGGTAAATTTCATCCTCCGGATCTAAAAAATGCACATCACAGGTTGCCACCACCGGCTTATGGAACTGTTCACCGAGCCGGACAATCTTTTTATTGATCTCAATCAGATCGTCATTGGACGCAACCGGAGAATCTTCATCTCTTACAAGGAATGCATTGTTTCCGAGCGGCTGGATTTCCAGATAATCATAAAAGTTTACCAGTCTAGAAATTTCTTCCTCCGGACGGCCATTTAAAATTGCCCGGTACAACTCTCCCGCTTCGCAGGCAGACCCGATCAGAAGTCCATCCCGGTACCTGATAAATTCACTCTTCGGAATCCTCGGACGCCGGTGATAATATTTGATATGCGCCAGCGAAATCAGCTTATACAGGTTTGTCCGCCCCTGATCGCAGGTGGCAAGAATGATCGCATGATAAGTCGGCATCTTTTGTACATTCTGCACCGATGAGGTTCCCATTGCATTCACTTCGTCCAGGGTAGACATACCGCGATCCCGGAGCATCTCAATAAACTTCACAAAAATCTCTGCCGTACATCCGGCATCATCCACTGCACGATGGTGATTTTCCAGGGATACGCCCAGCGCTTTTGCAACCGTATCCAGCTTAAAACGGTTCAGATTCGGAAGCAGGACACGCGCCAGGGCAACCGTATCCACAACCGTCGGCTTGCATGGAATATCCAGCCTCTGGCAGTTTTTCTTGATAAAACTCATATCGAAATCGGCATTATGGGCAACCATAACACATCCCTCGCAGAATTTCATAAATTCCGGAAGAATGTCTGCAATGACAGGTGCATCAATCACCATGGAATCATTGATCGACGTCAGCTGCTCAATCCGAAACGGAATCGGCACTTGTGGATTGACAAACGTTGAGAATTTGTCCACGATCTTTCCGTTCTGCACCTTCACCGCCCCGATCTCTATAATGCGGTTGGTCTCCGGACTAAATCCGGTTGTCTCCAAATCGAATACCACATAATCTGCATCCAGATCCTGGTTCTGGCTGTCCGTCACCATCCCCTTTAAATCATCGACCAGATATGCCTCCACGCCGTAAATGACTTTAAAATCCGAATCGGACGGTACGGTATGATTGGCATCCGGGAACGCCTGCACATCCCCGTGATCGGTAATGGCAATCGCCTTATGCCCCCATTTCATGGCACGCTTGACAATATCCTTGACATCTGAAACGCCATCCATATCACTCATTTTGGTATGGCAGTGCAGCTCTATGCGTTTTTCTACGCTGGTATCCATACGGACCGTTGTAAAATCGGCGCATTTCTTGATTCCGACAATAGAACCGATGGTAAGTTCACTGTCGAACTTATCAATGGTTGCAACACCTTTGACACGCACAAACTTTCCCCCGCTGATTTCTTTTAACAGCTCCGGTACATCATCATTTCTCGCAAAAATTTTAAGAACAATCGTATCGGTAAAATCCGTCACGGAAAAAATAATGATGGTCTTTTCATTGCGGATCTCACGGGTATCTACCGACAGAATCTTTCCGCGGATCACAACCTCTCCGATCGGTCCGTCAATCTTCTCAATCTCCATGCTCTCTTCTTCGAAGTCTCTTCCGTATATTACATCCGGATTCATGGATTTTTTGCCGTTATCCGACTCGAATTTCCGGCGGAACTCTCCCCGCTTTTCAAACTTCTGCTTTGGTTTTGCATAATTTGTACCATTTTTTGAAGTGTCTGCACGATTTCCTGCCGTTTTTGCAATTGTCTTTGTTTTTTCTTCTGTTTCGACAGTTTTCTCTTTTTCTTCCGTTTCCTGGGATTTTCCTTCCATAACCAGCTTCGTCCGCGCAACAATTCCTGCCACTTCCTGCCGGATCTGTTCTTCGGAATTTTTCCGGTATTTGCTCTCCTGCGGTTTCCGGTATTGTGGAAATATTTTCAGATTCATTCCACAGCGCTCACAGATCACTTTCTCTAAAAATTCGATAATCTCATCCGTACGGGTTTTGGCAATAATAGTCTCATCCATCGTCAGAATCAGACGGTCCTCTTCCGGAAATTCCATGTCCGCCGTCCGCAACAGATTGTATTCGAGCACACTGTAGGCATTCAGTTCATCTAAAATACTGTCCTTATACACCTCTATCAGAGACTTCGGGGTATACTGTTCGGAAAGCTCATAAGACTCTATGATCTTTACCTGTATGGCCCGGTTCTGAAAAATCTGTTCGGTAATCGCTTTTTCAAGTTTCCATATGTTTTTTTTGAAAATAAGTCTTTTTGCACGCAAATAAATGCGAATATGAGTATGTTCATGATTCGCACTTATTTTTGTCACTTCAGTTGTATCTAACAGCCCTTCGAGTTCTTCCTCCAGTTTCAGTGTCGGAAAGGCTTCACGAAATGCTTTTGACATCAGTCTTCACTCCAATGTTCCAATTCATAACGCAGTGCCGGCAGAAGTTCTGCTTCCGGTACTTTTTTGTAAATTTCTCCATGTTTGATAATCAGACCCTCGCCGACACCTCCGGCAATCCCGATATCGGCTTCCTTTGCCTCTCCCGGTCCGTTTACCACACATCCCATTACCGCCACTTTGATATCAAGCGGAAATTCCGAAACCATCGTTTCTACTTGATTGGCAAGCCCGATCAGATCAATGCGGGTTCTTCCGCAGGTCGGACAGGAAACCACTTCCACGCCCCCTTTGCGAAATCCGAGGGTACGAAGAATCAGTTTTGCGGATTTAATCTCTTCCAACGGGTCCCCAGTCAGAGAAACACGGATGGTATCCCCGATTCCCTGGTTTAAAATCAGTCCCAGACCGATTGCGGATTTGATATTCCCGCTGATCAGTGTTCCCGCCTCTGTGATTCCCACATGCAGCGGATGATCCGTCTGTTTTGCGATCAGCTCATGTGCTTTGACACACATCATGACATCCGAGGATTTGATACTGATCACAAGATTATCATAGCCCATATCTTCGATCAGTTTCACTTTATCCATTGCGCTCTCCACAATTCCCTCTGCGGTCACACCATGGTATTTTTCCACGAGACCCTTCTCTAAAGATCCGCTGTTGACGCCCACACGGATAGGAATCCGGCGCTCTTTTGCCACATCCACAACCGCTTTTACACGCTCACGACTTCCAATGTTTCCGGGATTGATACGAATTTTATCCGCACCGTGCTCCATGGCTGCAATCGCAAGCCGGTAATCAAAATGGATATCCGCAACCAGCGGGATGGTAATCTGTTTTTTGATTTCCGTCAGCGCCGCAGCTGCCTCCTGGGTGGGAACCGCGCAGCGGATAATTTCACAACCGGCTTTTGTCAGCTGCTTAATCTGTGCCACCGTTGCCGCAACATCCTCTGTCTTTGTATTTGTCATAGACTGAATCGCAATCGGATGATTTCCTCCAATCCATCTGTTTCCAATCTGTACTTCCTTTGTGATATGTCTCTCCATCATAACGCCTCTAGCCTCTTAGATAAATAGTTTTCGAATGTCATTGAACATAACAATAAACATCAGTCCAAACAACAATACAATACCAACCAGATTTACCATGCCTTCTTTGTCTGGATCAATCCGCTTTCTGCGGATCGCCTCAATAATCAGAAATAACAGCCGGCCTCCGTCCAGTGCCGGAAGCGGCAGCAGATTCATAACGCCCAGATTCGCAGATAAAAGAATCGTCCAGTTGAGCATATTCAAAAGTGCATAGTAATACCCGTCATTTTTTACAGACTGCTGATAGGTGTCTCCGATTGATTTTACGATACCGACCGGTCCGCTCAGTTCGTTTGGAGATACCTGACGTGTCACAAGCATTTTCAGACTCTGGATAGTGGTATAAATCCAGTATCGCACCTCATAAAAACTGTTTTTTAAGTTTGTGAGCACGTTTCCCTTTACCCGGACATTTCCCATGGTCTGAAATCCGTACAGATATCTTCCGGTCTCTTTATCCAGTTTCGGAACCAGTGTTGTCGTATGTTTCTGCCCATCCCTTGCATAAGTGACTTTAATGGTTTCCCCGGAATGAAATGTTCCGTATGCAGTGATTTCTCTGCTGAAATGAACCGAAAAATGATTCATCCGGATAATCTCATCCCCTTCCTGAAGACCTGCCTTTTCTGCGGCATATCCTTCCATTACCCCGGAAAGAACCGGCTTATCATATCCCACACAGCTCATCAGGATAAACGCGAAAATAAATGCAAGAATAAAGTTAAAAAAAGGTCCTGCAAATACGACGCTCATACGTCCCCATACCGGCTTTTTACCAAATGCACGATTGTCCGTCGAATCTTCGTCTTCCCCTTCCATCATGCAGGCTCCTCCAAACGGAAATGCCTTAATGCAGTATTTGGTTTCGCCTTTTTGTATCCCACAGATAGTCGGTCCAAGGCCGAAACAAAATTCATTTACCCGGATTCCGTTTGCCTTTGCAAGCAAAAAATGCCCCAGTTCATGAAATAAAATTACAATACTAAATATTACAAATGCGATAAGAAATGATACAATTTTCATTTTTTTTACCACCTGCCCCCTATATATTCATATGTTGCCTGCTCTGTCTCTAAGATCTGCTCTAAATCCGGATGTGCGATATAGCTGACTTCTTCCATTGCAGCTTCAATCATTTCCGTAATTTCCGGATAAGCGATTTTTCTGTCCAGAAACATTGCCACTGCCTTTTCATTTGCGGCATTAAAAACCGTTGGGATATTTCCTCCCCGTCTGGCAGCATCATATGCCAGGGAAAGCCCACGGAAGGTATCCGTATCCGGGCGCTCAAACGTAATGTCACGAAGAGCAAAAAGATCCAGACGCTTCCCGGATAAATGTTTCCGCTTTGGGTAATACAGTGCATACTGAATCGGCAGACGCATATCCGGCGTTCCAAGCTGCGCAATCACTGCACCATCCTCATATTCCACAGCAGAATGAATGACACTCTGCGGATGCACGACAACTTCAATCTGTTCGAGTTCCACACCAAACAGCCATTTTGCTTCCATAACCTCAAGCCCTTTGTTCACAAGTGTCGAAGAATCAATGGTCACCTTGTGTCCCATGGACCAGTTCGGATGCTTTAATGCATCTTCCACCTGTATATGGAGCAGATCCTGCTTCTTTCTGCCCCGGAACGGGCCTCCGGATGCGGTAAGAAGGATTTTACTGATCGGATTTTCTTCGTTTCCCTGCAAAGACTGGAAAATGGCACTATGTTCACTGTCTACCGGAAGAATGGACACTCCATACTCCGCTGCAAGCGGAATAATCAGATGTCCTGCCGTAACTAACGTTTCTTTGTTTGCCAGGGCAATCGTTTTCTTTGCCTTTATGGCTGCAATGGTCGGCCGGATTCCGAGCATCCCGACAATCGCCGTCACCAGAATTTCCGACTCTTCATAAGTTGCAACCGCAAGTAATCCATCCATTCCGGTTTCCACAGGAATGCCCAGATCCGCCGTGCGGACCCGAAGGGAAGCTGCTGCCTCTTTGCTCCACACAGCAACAAGCTTTGGGCGAAATTTCCGCATTTGTTCTTCCAGCAGACGGATATTGTTTCCACAGGCAAGTGCGGTCACTTCAAAATCATCTGCATGTTCTTCAATCACAGAAAGTGTCTGTGTTCCAATGGACCCTGTCGATCCCAAAATTGCTATCTTTTTCATCGTTCACCTCTTACAGCATATGAAGCGCCAGGAAATAAATGATTGGTGCAGTAATAATCATGCTGTCAAACCGGTCGAGAATTCCTCCATGACCTGGAATCAACTTTCCGTAATCCTTGATATCATAATTTCTTTTGATGGCAGAAGCTGTCAGATCCCCTACCATGGAAATCAGTCCGGCAATTGCCGCAATCACAGCAAGAATTACAATTTCTCCACGTTCCAGATGCATCGGGCTACGGAAAATAAAACAATATAAAGCGGTCAGAAGCGCAGCACCTGCCACACCTCCCACTGCACCCTCTACCGATTTTTTCGGACTGAGTTTCGGCGACATCTTGTGCTTTCCGATCAGCATTCCGACGCAATATGCACAGGTATCGCATCCCCACGAACATAAAAATACAAGAAAGGCAAGATATAACCCTCTCTCCAGCGTACGGATCTGATATACATAAGAAAGCATGACCGCTACATAGAAGAATCCAAAAAATGCTGCCATCACCTGATCTGCATGAAATTTCGGATATGCAAATACAAATACAAACATTAACAGAATCAAAAATGCCATAAATAAAATCATAAGATCCGGCAGAAACTTCCACTGTAAATTACAGTAATAAACGATTGCCGCCAGATATCCAACGCCTGCCAGAACGGTCTTTTCCATCTTGAACACGCGATATAATTCAAACATTCCGATACAGGAAATGGCAAGTGTTGCAAATAATAAAATTTCATGGCCTGAAATAATCAAAAACAGAGCCAGAATTACCAGCACGATTCCGCTTAACAGTCTCGTTTTAAACATCCTATTCTTCCTCCTTAAGTCCGCCAAAGCGTCTGTCTCGTTTATTATACGCTTCCACAGCTAATTCCAATTCTTTTTTATGAAAATCCGGCCACGGAACATCCGTAAAATAAAATTCGCTATACGCAAGCTGCCACAGCAGATAATTGGAAAGCCGCTGCTCTCCACTTGTACGAATCAGTAAATCCGGGTCTGGAAGTTCCCTTGTATCCAGATATCCGGAAAAGGTTTTCTCATTGATTTCCTCCTCCGTGATTCTGCCATTCTTTATATCAGTAAACATATGCTTCATGGCCCGAAGCATCTCATCCCGGCTTCCATAATTGATGGCAATGGTCAGATTCAGTCCCGTATTTGCCGCGGAAACTTCTTCCAGTTCCTGAATCTTTTTCTGAAAACTTTCGGATAATCTGGAAAGTTCCCCAATCACACGTACCCGCATATTATTTTTATTTGCCGTGCGGATACAGTTTTTCAAATAACTCTCCAGCAGTTTCATCAGTGCAGCCACTTCGCTGTCCGGACGATTCCAGTTTTCCGTGGAAAATGCATACAGTGTCAGGTACTCAATTCCAAGCTCATCTGCAGCCTGACAAACCGTTTCTACATTCTTTGCGCCAACGGTATGTCCATAATTGCGTGGCATACCCTTGCTTTTTGCCCATCTTCCATTCCCATCGAGTATAATCGCCACATGTTTTGGAATTTTCATCAATCTTGTTCCCCTCTTTCCTGCAAGTGAAAAAGGGACATAGCCACAGGCTTATGTCCCTTAAACATCTTATACTGTAAGAATTTCATCCGACTTGGCATCCACAGCCTTGTCAATCTGTGCAACATACTGATCGGTCAGTTTCTGGATTCCGTCTTCGAGATCCTTGATCTCGTCCTCAGAAATATCCTCCGCCTTGCCTACTTTTTTGAAATGATCCATCGCATCTCTGCGGATATTTCTCACAGCGACCTTGGCACCCTCACCTTTTTTCTTAATATCTTTTGCCAGCTCTTTTCTTCGCTCTTCGGTCAGTTCCGGAAATACCAGACGAATCAGTTTTCCGTCATTCGTCGGGTTAATTCCCAGATCCGAACTGAGAATGGCTTTTTCAATTTCTTTTACCATAGATGCTTCCCATGGCTGAATCTGAATCATTCTCGGCTCCGGAACACTGACATTTGCAACGCTCTGAATCGGAGACGGTGTTCCGTAATAATCAACACGAAGTTTGTCCAACACATGCGGATTCGCACGTCCTGCACGGATTCCCGCGAACTCCTCATTTAAATTGGCAAGGGATTTCTCCATTTTATCCTGAAAAATCTGTAATCTCTCGTCCATATACTATATCCTCCTAGTCCACAGTAACGACAGTTCCGTTGAACTGGCCATTTACCGCGTTTACAATGCTGTTCGTTTCACCAAGTCCGAATACATACATTGGAATGTGGTTTTCCATGCACATTACGGATGCTGTCAGATCAACGACCGCAAGTTTTTTATCAATGACTTCCTGAATGGAAATCTCGTCAAATTTCTTTGCATCCGGGTTTGTTTTCGGATCGCTGTCGTAGACACCGTCTACTGCTTTTGCAAGCAGAATCTCGTCTGCCTCGATCTCGATCGCACGAAGTACGGTTGCCGTATCGGTTGAGAAATATGGATGGCCTGTACCGCCGGCAAAGAATACAACCATGTTGTGCTGGAAATATTTGTTTGCACGGTCTTTGGAAAATCCTTTTGTGAACTCTCCGCATGGAAATGGAGTCAGAACTGCGGTCATCATTCCCTGGGAACGGAAGATTTCTGATACATAGATACAGTTCATAACGGTTGCCAGCATACCGATCTGGTCTGCTTTGGTACGGTCGATATTTTCGGAACTGCGTCCTCTCCAGAAGTTTCCTCCTCCGATTACGATGCCGACTTCAATCCCCTGGTCTACCAGAGTTTTTACCTGTTTTGCCACTTTTGTG
>OLVX01001751.1_pt1 | contig 17405 bp, 12 predicted proteins | sample 1673271 | NCBI WGS metagenome assembly OLVX01 (sample SAMEA3178939, study PRJEB25190) | human gut metagenome | biome: human gut; feature: human-associated habitat; material: faeces | place: Austria | collected 2013
CTGGTGCTGCTCAGATGGACGGTGCTATCATCGTAGTTGCTGCTACTGATGGTCCGATGCCTCAGACTCGTGAGCATATCTTGCTGGCTCGTCAGGTAAACGTACCGAGACTGGTTGTATTCATGAACAAGTGTGACATGGTAGACGACGCTGAAATGTTGGAACTCGTTGAAATGGAAATGCGTGAACTGCTTTCAGCCTACGAATTCGACGGCGACAACACTCCGTTCATTCAGGGTTCTGCTCTTGGTGCGTTGAATGGCGTTGAAAAGTGGGAAGAGAAGGTTATGGAGCTGATGGATGCTTGCGACACTTGGATTCCTCTGCCTCCGCGTGATATTGACAAACCGTTCTTGATGCCGGTTGAAGACGTATTCTCAATCACTGGTCGTGGTACTGTAGCTACTGGTCGTATCGAAGCTGGTGTTATCCATGTAGGTGACGAAGTTGAAATCCTCGGTTTGGGTGAAGACAAGAAGTCTGTTGTAACTGGTGTTGAAATGTTCCGCAAGTTGCTGGATCAAGGTGAAGCTGGTGACAACGTAGGTCTGTTGCTCCGTGGTATCGACAAGAACGAAATCAAACGTGGTATGGTTCTTTGTAAGCCCGGTCAGATTAAACCTCACTCTAAGTTCAAAGCTTCTATCTACGTTTTGAAGAAAGAAGAAGGTGGTCGTCACACTCCGTTCCACAACAAATACCGTCCTCAGTTCTATCTGCGTACTATGGACTGTACAGGTGAAATCACTCTTCCGGAAGGAACTGAAATGGTAATGCCTGGTGATAACGTAGAAATCACTGTAGAACTGATCTACCCGGTAGCATTGAACGTAGGTTTGCGTTTCGCTATCCGTGAAGGTGGTCGTACAGTAGGTTCTGGTCAGATTACTGAAATTCTTGACTAATAACCAATATAATCTTAATCAGTTCCCGGTATACATCGGGAACTGATTATGTACAAACGGGAGTAGCTCAGTTGGTAGAGCACCGGTCTCCAAAACCGGGTGTCGGGAGTTCGAGCCTCTCCTCCCGTGCTAATATTTTTGAAATGAAGAAGATTGTAGCTTATTTTAAAGAAACTTACGACGAACTTGTTCATAAAGTGTCGTGGCCTACGTATTCTGAACTTACTAACAGTGCAGTAGTTGTTTTATATGCTTCCCTACTAATTGCAGTGGTAGTATTTGCGATGGACTTCTGTTTCCAGCATCTGATGGAATTTGTTTATCCACATTAAAAGTAAGGAGAAATGTCTGAGATTGAAAAGAAATGGTACGTTTTGCGTGCTATTAGCGGAAAAGAAGCTAAGGTAAAGGAATACCTTGAAGCTGATATTAAAAACAGCGACCTTGGTGATTACGTATCTCAGGTATTGATTCCTACCGAAAAGGTATATCAGGTTCGCAATGGTAAGAAAATTGTGAAAGAGAGAAGTTATCTCCCTGGTTACGTTTTGGTGGAGGCTGCTCTGGTGGGTGAGGTTGCTCATCATCTGAGAAATACTCCTAATGTGATAGGGTTCTTGGGTGGTTCGGAAAAACCCGTACCTCTGAGACAGTCGGAAGTGAATCGTATACTTGGTACGGTCGACGAATTGCAGGAATCAGGTGAAGACTTGAGTATCCCGTATGTAGTCGGCGAGACTGTAAAGGTGAATTACGGTCCGTTCAGTGGATTCAGTGGAATCATTGAAGAAGTGAACACCGAGAAGAAGAAACTGAAGGTCATGGTCAAGATATTCGGACGGAAGACTCCGCTCGAATTGGGCTTTATGCAAGTTGAAAAAGAATAGTGCAGGTGTTACGCTGTAGTATTCTTCATTAATGTTTATATATATAAATCAATTAGAAAATGGCTAAAGAAGTTGCTGGACTAATCAAATTACAGATTAAAGGAGGCGCGGCAAATCCATCACCCCCAGTAGGACCTGCATTGGGTTCCAAGGGTATCAATATCATGGAGTTTTGCAAGCAATTCAACGCCAGAACCCAAGACAAAGCAGGAAAGATTCTTCCTGTGATTATCACTTACTACGCAGACAAGTCTTTCGATTTTGTAATCAAGACTCCTCCCGTGGCTATCCAGTTGTTGGAAGTGACGAAGCAAAAGAGTGGTTCTGCTGAGCCTAACCGTAAGAAAGTTGCCGAGATTACTTGGGAACAGGTTCGTACGATTGCTCAGGACAAAATGGTTGACTTGAACTGTTTCACTGTAGAAGCTGCCATGAAAATGGTTGCCGGTACAGCTAGAAGTATGGGTATCGCTGTAAAAGGGGAGTTCCCGGTTAATAATTAATAAACTTCAATTAGAATGGGTAAACTGACAAAAAATCAAAAGTTGGCTGCAGAAAAAATTGAAGCAGGGAAAGCATACTCACTGAAAGAAGCTGCACAGTTAGTTAAAGATATTACTTTTTCTAAGTTTGATGCTTCATTAGATATTGACGTACGTTTAGGTGTAGACCCTCGTAAAGCTAACCAGATGGTTCGTGGTGTAGTTTCATTGCCTCACGGAACAGGTAAGCAAGTGCGTGTTTTGGTTCTGTGTACACCTGATGCTGAAGCTGCTGCAAAAGAAGCTGGTGCTGACTATGTTGGTCTTGATGAATATATTGAAAAGATCAAAGGTGGATGGACTGATATTGATGTAATCATTACAATGCCGTCTATCATGGGTAAGATCGGTGCTTTGGGTCGTGTTCTTGGTCCTCGTGGATTAATGCCGAATCCGAAGAGTGGTACTGTAACTATGGATGTAGCTAAGGCTGTTAAGGAAGTTAAGCAAGGTAAGATTGACTTTAAGGTTGATAAGAGCGGTATCGTTCATACTTCAATTGGCAAGGTTTCTTTCACTGCAGATCAGATTCGTGATAATGCGAAAGAATTTATCGCTACTATCATTAAATTGAAACCAAGTTCAGCTAAGGGTACTTATATTAAGAGTATTTATCTTTCAAGTACTATGAGTAAGGGTATCAAGATTGATCCCAAAACTGTAGAAGAAAACTAACAATAAGGAGGAATCATGAGAAAGGAAGATAAAGGCGTTATTATTGGTCAGTTGGCTGAAACCGTTAAGCAATACGGACATTTCTATTTGGTTGACACAACTGCTATGGATGCAGCTAAGACAAGTGAACTGAGAAGAAAATGTTTCAAAGCAGGTATTAAGCTGGTTGTTGTGAAGAATTCTTTGCTTCACAAAGCTCTGATGAGCATGGAAGGTGTTGATTTCTCTCCGTTGTTCGATTCTTTAAAAGGTACAACTTCAGTAATGTTTAGCGAAGTAGCTAACGCTCCTGCAAAGTTGTTGAAAGAATACAAAGAGGAAATTCCTGCATTGAAAGCAGCTTATGCTGAAGAAGGTTTCTATGTAGGTGCTAATCAACTGGATGCTCTTTGCAACATTAAGAGTAAGAATGAAGTTATTGCTGATATTATTGCATTGCTGCAATCACCGGCGAAAAATGTTATTTCTGCTCTTCAATCAGGTGGTAACACCATTCATGGAGTTCTTAAGACTCTGGGCGAACGTGCCGAATAATCAATTTTATAATCAATTAGTAACAAACAATTAAAATCATACAAAAATGGCAGATTTGAAAGCTTTTGCAGAACAATTAGTTAACTTGACAGTAAAAGAAGTTAATGAACTTGCAACTATCCTTAAAGAAGAATACGGTATTGAACCTGCTGCTGCAGCTGTAGCTGTTGCTGCTGGTCCTGCTGCTGGTGCAGCTGCTGCTGAAGAAAAAACATCTTTTGATGTAGTTTTGAAGAGCGCTGGTGCTGCAAAATTGCAGGTTGTTAAAGCCGTTAAAGAAGCATGTGGTCTTGGCTTGAAAGAAGCTAAAGACATGGTAGACGGTGCTCCTAGCACAGTAAAAGAAGGCTTGGCTAAAGACGAAGCTGAATCACTGAAGAAAACTTTGGAAGAAGCTGGAGCTGAAGTTGAGCTTAAATAATATTAGCCTGAGTATCAGGTAATACGGTTAGGAATCCTCTGGTAGAGGATTCTTAACCTTTTTGTGTCTATATTATTATTAAGTTCTACAAAATATTAACAAATGTCTTCAAATACTGAAAATCAAAGAGTTAATTTTGCTTCCATCAAGAATCCGATGAAGTATCCGGATTTCTTGGAAGTGCAATTGAAGTCATTCCAAGACTTTTTACAGTTGGATACCCCGCCCGAAAAGCGTAAGAATGACGGGCTGTATAAGGTGTTCGCTGAAAACTTCCCTATTGCTGACACTCGTAATAACTTTGTCCTTGAATTCTTGGACTATTACATTGATCCGCCTCACTATTCAATAGACGAGTGTTTGGAGCGCGGGCTCACATACAGCGTGCCTTTGAAAGCAAAACTGAAGTTGTATTGTACTGATCCTGATCATGAAGATTTCGATACGGTTATTCAGGATGTTTATCTGGGTCCTATTCCGTATATGACTCCGAAAGGAACTTTTGTTATTAATGGTGCTGAGCGTGTAGTTGTTTCTCAGTTGCACCGTTCTCCGGGCGTGTTCTTTGGTCAGAGCGTACATGCTAACGGTACTAAATTGTACTCTGCCCGTATTATTCCATTCAAAGGTTCATGGATCGAATTCGCTACAGATATTAACAATGTAATGTATGCGTATATCGACCGTAAAAAGAAATTGCCTGTTACTACTCTGTTAAGAGCTGTAGGTTTTGAAAATGATAAAGATATCCTCGAAATCTTCAATTTGGCTGAAGACGTTAAGGTTAATAAGACTAACTTGAAGAAAGTCGTAGGAAGAAAACTCGCTGCTCGTGTTTTAAAAACATGGACAGAAGATTTCGTAGATGAAGACACAGGTGAAGTTGTTTCTATTGAACGTAATGAGGTTATTATCGACCGTGAAACTGTGATTGAAGAGGATCATATCGATGAAATTATAGACTCAGGCGTTCAGAATATCCTTGTTCACAAGGAAGAAGCGAATTCATCCGACTACTCTATTATATTTAATACCCTTCAGAAAGACCCGAGCAACTCTGAAAAAGAGGCTGTACTTTACATTTACCGTCAGTTGCGTAATGCAGATCCGGCTGATGATGCCAGTGCTCGTGAGGTTATCAATAACCTGTTCTTCTCTGAAAAAAGATATGACCTTGGCGAGGTAGGACGTTACAGAATCAACAAAAAGTTGGGACTGACTACGGACATGGATGTGAAGGTATTGACAAAACAAGATATTATTGAAATCATTAAGTATCTGATTGAGCTGATTAACTCTAAAGCGGATGTTGATGATATTGACCACTTGAGTAACCGTCGTGTACGTACTGTAGGAGAACAGTTGTCCAATCAATTTGCGATTGGTCTGGCACGCATGTCTCGTACCATCCGTGAGCGTATGAATGTGCGTGACAATGAAGTGTTTACTCCGATTGATTTGATTAATGCGAAGACTATTTCTTCTGTTATCAATTCATTCTTTGGAACAAATGCTTTGTCGCAGTTCATGGATCAAACTAATCCATTGGCTGAAATCACTCACAAGCGTCGTTTGTCAGCGTTAGGACCTGGTGGTCTGTCACGTGAACGTGCTGGTTTTGAGGTTCGTGACGTACACTATACTCATTATGGTCGTTTGTGTCCGATTGAAACTCCTGAAGGTCCGAATATCGGTTTGATTTCTTCATTGTGTGTGTTTGCTAAGATTAACGAGTTAGGATTCATTGAAACTCCGTACCGCAAGGTAGAAAACGGAAAAGTGGACCTATCTGATAATGGCCTGATTTATCTGACTGCTGAGGAAGAAGAAGAAAAAATTATTGCACAGGGTAATGCTCCATTGAATGATGATGGTACATTTGTGCGTAATAAAGTAAAATCTCGTCAGGATGCTGATTTCCCGGTTGTCGAACCAGCGGAGGTAGATCTTATGGACGTTTCTCCCCAACAGATTGCATCAATTGCAGCTTCATTGATTCCGTTCCTGGAACATGACGATGCTAACCGTGCGTTGATGGGATCAAACATGATGCGTCAGGCAGTTCCTCTTTTGAGAAGTGAGGCGCCGATTGTTGGTACAGGTATCGAACGCCAGTTGGTCAGAGACTCTCGTACACAAATCACTGCTGAAGGTGATGGTGTCGTTGATTTCGTGGATGCTACTACTATTCGTATTTTGTACGACCGTACGGAAGATGAAGAGTTTGTTAGCTTCGAGCCGGCTTTGAAAGAATATAGAATTCCTAAATTCCGTAAAACCAACCAGAATATGACTATTGACTTGCGTCCGATTTGTGACAAAGGTCAACGTGTGAAGAAAGGCGATATCCTGACAGAAGGTTATTCTACTGAAAAAGGTGAGTTGGCATTGGGTAAAAACCTATTAGTCGCTTATATGCCTTGGAAGGGTTACAACTATGAGGATGCTATCGTTTTGAATGAACGTGTGGTACGTGAAGACTTGTTGACTTCTGTACACGTAGAAGAATATTCTCTGGAAGTTCGTGAAACGAAACGTGGTATGGAAGAATTGACTTCTGACATTCCGAATGTAAGTGAAGAAGCTACAAAAGATCTGGATGAAAACGGTATTGTAAGAATCGGTGCCCGTATCGAACCGGGTGATATTATGATTGGTAAGATTACACCGAAAGGTGAATCTGATCCTTCTCCGGAAGAAAAATTGCTTCGTGCAATCTTCGGTGATAAGGCTGGTGATGTAAAAGATGCTTCATTGAAAGCTTCTCCTTCTTTGAAAGGTGTCGTAATTGATAAGAAGCTGTTCTCACGTGTTATCAAAAATCGTAGCTCTAAGCTGGCTGACAAAGCATTGTTGCCTAAGATTGATGATGAATTTGAATCAAAGGTAGCAGACTTGAAACGTATCTTGGTTAAAAAATTGATGATTTTGACCGAAGGTAAGGTTTCTCAAGGTGTGAAAGACTATTTGGGTGCGGAGGTTATCGCTAAAGGCTCTAAGTTTAGTGCATCTGATTTCGATTCACTCGATTTTACTTCTATCCAGTTAAGTAATTGGACTAGTGATGAACATGCTAACGGTATGATTCGTGACTTGGTGATGAATTTCATCAAGAAATACAAAGAACTGGATGCTGAACTGAAACGTAAGAAGTTTGCTATTACTATCGGTGACGAACTTCCGGCTGGTATTATCCAGATGGCTAAAGTATATATTGCTAAGAAACGTAAGATCGGTGTCGGTGATAAAATGGCAGGTCGCCACGGTAACAAGGGTATCGTGTCACGTGTTGTACGTCAGGAAGATATGCCGTTCTTGGCTGACGGTACTCCGGTTGATATCGTATTGAATCCGTTGGGCGTGCCTTCTCGTATGAACATCGGACAGATTTTTGAAGCTGTGCTTGGACGTGCCGGAAAGACATTGGGCGTGAAATTCGCAACTCCTATTTTCGATGGTGCTACAATGGAAGATTTGGACGAATGGACAGACAAAGCTGGATTGCCTCGTTACTGTAAAACTTATCTTTGTGATGGCGGTACAGGTGAGCAGTTTGACCAGGCAGCTACCGTAGGTGTGACTTATATGTTGAAGTTAGGGCACATGGTTGAAGACAAAATGCATGCTCGTTCTATTGGCCCGTACTCATTGATTACTCAGCAACCTCTTGGTGGTAAAGCACAATTCGGTGGTCAGCGTTTCGGAGAAATGGAGGTTTGGGCACTTGAAGGCTTTGGCGCTGCTCATATCCTACAGGAAATTCTGACTATTAAGTCTGATGACGTAGTAGGACGTTCGAAGGCTTATGAAGCAATTGTGAAAGGTGAACCGATGCCGCAACCTGGTATTCCGGAATCCTTGAACGTATTGTTACACGAGTTGAGAGGGTTAGGCTTGAGTATCAACCTAGAATAAAATACTGAAAGAATGTGTGATGTCAATGCACCTATGAAGGTTCATTGACATTCGCACCTTTTCAATTTCTAATGATTCAATTATCAAATCTCAATTATATAGAGTATGGCTTTTAGAAAAGAAAATAAGACGAAAAGTAATTTCTCGAAGATCTCAATTGGTCTGGCTTCTCCGGAAGAAATCCTTGAGAATTCGAGTGGTGAAGTTTTGAAGCCTGAAACCATTAATTACCGTACTTACAAACCCGAACGTGACGGTTTGTTTTGTGAACGCATTTTTGGTCCTATAAAGGACTATGAGTGTCATTGCGGTAAATACAAACGTATCCGTTATAAAGGTATCGTCTGCGACCGTTGTGGTGTGGAAGTTACTGAAAAGAAGGTACGTCGTGAGCGTATGGGACATATTCAGTTGGTGGTCCCGGTGGCTCACATTTGGTATTTCCGTTCGCTCCCTAATAAAATCGGTTATTTGCTCGGATTACCGACGAAGAAGTTGGATTCGATTATATACTACGAACGTTATGTTGTTATTCAGCCGGGTGTGAAAGCTGAAGATGGCGTAGCTGAATATGATTTGCTTTCTGAAGAAGAGTATCTGGATATTCTTGATACACTTCCGAAAGATAATCAATATCTTGAGGATAATGATCCAAACAAATTCATCGCTAAGATGGGTGCTGAAGCTATCTATGATTTGCTGGCTCGTTTGGACCTGGATGCTTTGTCTTACGAACTTCGTCATCGTGCTGGTAACGATGCATCACAGCAGCGTAAGAATGAAGCATTGAAACGTCTTCAGGTAGTAGAATCATTCCGTGCATCACGTGGACGTAACAAGCCGGAATGGATGATTGTACGTATTGTACCGGTTATCCCGCCTGAGCTTCGACCGTTGGTTCCGTTGGATGGTGGCCGTTTCGCTACCTCGGACTTGAATGATCTATATCGTCGTGTGATTATTCGTAACAACCGTCTGAAAAGACTGATCGAAATTAAGGCTCCGGAAGTGATTTTACGTAACGAAAAACGTATGCTTCAGGAATCTGTGGACTCATTGTTCGATAACTCACGTAAGTCAAGTGCAGTGAAGACAGATGCTAACCGTCCGTTGAAATCTTTGTCTGACAGTTTGAAAGGTAAACAGGGACGTTTCCGTCAGAACTTGTTAGGTAAACGTGTTGACTACTCTGCGCGTTCGGTAATCGTTGTTGGCCCGGAATTGAAGATGGGGGAATGCGGTATTCCTAAATTAATGGCTGCAGAATTGTACAAGCCGTTTATTATTCGTAAACTCATTGAACGTGGTATCGTTAAGACTGTTAAGTCTGCAAAGAAAATTGTTGACCGTAAGGAACCTGTGATCTGGGATATTCTGGAGCATGTAATGAAAGGACATCCTGTACTGTTGAACCGTGCACCGACATTGCACCGTTTGGGTATTCAGGCTTTCCAGCCTAAGATGATCGAAGGTAAGGCTATCCAGTTGCACCCCTTGGCATGTACGGCATTTAATGCCGACTTTGATGGTGACCAAATGGCTGTTCACTTGCCTTTGAGTAACGAAGCTATTCTTGAAGCACAAATGTTGATGCTTCAATCACATAATATCTTGAATCCGGCAAACGGTGCGCCTATTACTGTGCCTGCACAGGATATGGTTCTTGGTTTGTACTACATTACTAAGTTGCGTGCTGGTGCAAAAGGGGAAGGTTTGACGTTCTACGGACCGGAAGAAGCGTTGATTGCTTATAATGAAGGTAAGGTAGATATCCACGCTCCGGTGAAGGTAATCGTGAAAGACGTTGATGAAAATGGTAACATTGTAGACGTGATGCGCGAAACTTCCGTAGGTCGTGTGATTGTGAACGAAATCGTTCCGCCCGAAGCGGGTTATATCAATACTATTATCTCTAAGAAATCTCTTCGTGATATTATTAGTGATGTAATTAAGGTTTGTGGTGTAGCTAAAGCTGCTGACTTTCTGGATGGAATCAAGAATTTAGGTTACCAGATGGCATTCAAAGGTGGTCTGTCATTCAACTTAGGTGATATTATTATTCCGAAAGAAAAAGAAACACTGGTACAGAAAGGTTATGACGAAGTTGAGCAAGTCGTAAACAACTATAATATGGGTTTCATCACTAACAATGAACGTTATAACCAGGTGATTGATATATGGACGCATGTTAACTCAGAGTTGTCTAATATCTTGATGAAGACTATTTCTTCGGATGATCAAGGTTTCAACTCTGTATATATGATGCTTGACTCTGGTGCCCGTGGTTCTAAAGAACAGATTCGTCAGTTGTCTGGTATGCGTGGTTTGATGGCAAAACCGCAGAAAGCGGGAGCAGAAGGTGGGCAGATTATTGAAAACCCGATTTTGTCGAACTTTAAAGAAGGGCTTTCTGTGTTGGAGTACTTTATCTCTACTCACGGTGCTCGTAAAGGTTTGGCGGATACGGCTTTGAAGACTGCCGATGCCGGTTATCTGACTCGTCGTCTGGTTGACGTATCGCATGATGTGATTATTACAGAAGAAGACTGCGGTACACTCCGTGGATTGGTTTGTACAGACCTTAAAAATAACGATGAAGTTATTGCAACTCTGTACGAACGTATCTTAGGTCGTGTTTCCGTGCATGATATTATTCATCCTACTACCGGTGAACTGTTGGTTGCTGGTGGGGAAGAAATCACAGAAGAAATTGCCAAAAAGATTCAGGATTCTCCGATCGAGAGTGTTGAAATTCGTTCGGTATTGACTTGTGAAGCTAAGAAGGGTGTTTGTGCTAAGTGTTATGGACGTAACCTTGCTACGAGCCGTATGGTTCAGAAAGGTGAAGCTGTCGGCGTAATTGCTGCTCAGTCTATCGGTGAGCCGGGTACACAGTTGACATTGCGTACATTCCACGCAGGTGGTACTGCTGCCAATATTGCAGCTAATGCAAGTATTGTTGCTAAAAATAATGCACGTCTTGAGTTTGAAGAGTTGCGTACAGTAGATATTGTAGATGAAATGGGTGAAGCTGCGAAGGTGGTAGTAGGTCGTTTGGCTGAAGTTCGTTTCGTAGACGTGAACACTGGAATCGTTCTTTCTACTCATAATGTTCCTTATGGTTCAACACTGTATGTTGGTGACGGTGATTTGGTAGAAAAAGGCAAGTTGATTGCTAAATGGGACCCGTTCAACGCTGTTATTATAACTGAAGCAACCGGTAAGATCGAATTTGAGGGCGTAATTGAAAACGTTACTTATAAGGTTGAGTCGGATGAAGCAACAGGCCTTCGTGAAATTATTATTATTGAATCTAAGGATAAGACAAAAGTTCCTTCGGCTCATATTTTAACAGAAGACGGTGACTTGATCCGTACGTATAACTTACCGGTAGGTGGTCACGTGATTATTGAAAACGGTCAGAAAGTGAAAGCTGGTGAAGTAATCGTGAAGATTCCGCGTGCCGTTGGTAAGGCAGGTGATATCACGGGTGGTCTTCCTCGTGTAACCGAATTGTTTGAAGCTCGTAACCCGTCGAATCCAGCTGTCGTTTCTGAAATCGATGGTGAGGTGACAATGGGTAAGATCAAACGTGGTAACCGTGAGATCATCGTAACTTCCAAGACTGGTGAAGTTAAGAAGTATCTGGTTGCATTATCTAAACAAATCTTGGTGCAGGAGAATGACTATGTACGTGCTGGTACTCCATTGTCTGACGGTGCCACTACACCGGCGGATATTTTGGCGATTAAAGGTCCTACGGCTGTACAGGAATATATCGTAAATGAAGTTCAGGATGTATATCGTTTGCAGGGTGTGAAGATCAATGACAAGCACTTCGAGATTATTGTCCGTCAGATGATGCGTAAGGTACAGATTGAAGAGCCGGGTGATACTCGCTTCTTGGAGCAACAAGTTGTTGACAAGTTGGAGTTCATGGAAGAAAACGATCGTATTTGGGGTAAAAAAGTTGTGGTTGATGCTGGAGATTCTCAAAACCTACAACCGGGACAGATTGTTACTGCTCGTAAGTTGCGTGATGAGAACAGTATGCTGAAACGTCGTGACTTGAAACCTGTTGAGGTTCGTGACGCTGTGGCTGCTACATCTACTCAGATTCTTCAAGGTATAACACGTGCTGCTTTGCAGACTTCAAGCTTTATGTCAGCTGCTTCTTTCCAGGAAACAACGAAAGTATTGAATGAGGCTGCTATCAACGGTAAGATTGATAAATTGGAAGGTATGAAGGAAAATGTGATTTGTGGTCATTTGATTCCGGCTGGTACAGGTCAGCGTGAATTTGAGAAACTTATTGTTGGTTCAAAAGAAGAATATGATCGTATTTTGGCTAATAAGAAAACAGTACTTGACTACAACGAAGTAGAATAATACAATTCAATTGACTATATGAGAAGGAGCAGTTGCTATATTGGGCAGTTGCTCCTTTTTTGTTCCTTTTTTATTGGAATGTATTATCTCTGTCTCAGGAAAAATGTGTTATTTTGCAGGATAACTTTAATCATATTAAACATGGAAGAACAAAATAACAACGGGCAGTTACAGATTGAATTAAAAGAAGAAGTTGCACAGGGAACTTATGCAAATCTTGCTATTATTACTCATTCGAGTTCTGAGTTTATTCTTGATTTTGTACGTGTGATGCCGGGTGTACCGAAAGCTGGTGTGCAATCTCGTATCATTGTAGCTCCTGAACATGCAAAACGCCTACTACGGGCATTGGAAGACAATATAGCTAAATATGAACGTGTATTCGGTTCGATCCGTATTTCTGATGAGTCTCTTATTTCTCCTTTGGCGAGTGTAAAAGGCGAAGCGTGAGGGGGATATAAAAATATTAAAAAATAAAAAAAGGTTGTAGTGCATTGAATATTCAAATATTATTCGTATTTTTGCAGCCCAAAATGTATAGTTACGAAATTAATATAACAATAATATAAATCAAAAAACAATTAAAATGCCTACAATTCAGCAATTAGTAAGAAAAGGACGCGAAGTGCTGGTGGAGAAAAGTAAATCTCCTGCCTTGGATTCATGTCCCCAAAGACGTGGCGTTTGCGTGAGAGTATATACTACTACTCCGAAGAAGCCGAACTCTGCAATGCGTAAAGTAGCTCGTGTACGTTTGACCAATGGTAAAGAGGTGAACTCTTATATTCCGGGAGAAGGTCACAACTTGCAGGAACACTCTATCGTGTTGGTACGTGGTGGTCGTGTAAAAGACCTTCCGGGTGTGCGTTATCACATCGTACGTGGTACTTTGGATACTGCAGGTGTTGCAGGTCGTACACAAAGACGTTCCAAATACGGCGCAAAACGTCCGAAACCGGGTCAAGCAGCTCCTGCTAAGAAGAAATAATCTGGTGGCCTGATTCCCAAAATAGGAAAATTTAAAGTAATAACTTACGTTTTAGTTTGTTGGAAATGCTAAAGGTTGAGTAAATTCTCCGGAGGGAGAGTTGAAGAAGACAGAAGTAAACAACCAAGAACGAAAAACATTATTCTTTCAGACAAATGAGAAAAGCAAAACCAAAAAAACGCGTTATCCTTCCGGATCCCGTGTTCAATGATGTAAAAGTTTCCAAGTTCGTGAATCACTTGATGTACGATGGAAAGAAGAACACTTCTTATGAAATCTTCTATGCTGCGTTGGAAACAGTGAAGAACAAAATGCAGAACGAAGAGAAATCCGCTCTTGAAATCTGGAAAAAAGCTCTGGATAATGTGACTCCTCAAGTGGAAGTTAAGTCTCGCCGTGTGGGTGGTGCTACTTTCCAGGTTCCTACAGAAATCCGTGCTGACCGTAAGGAATCAATTTCCATGAAGAACTTGATTATCTTTGCACGTAAGCGTGGCGGTAAATCAATGGCTGATAAGCTGGCTGCCGAAATCATGGATGCTTTCAATGAACAGGGCGGTGCTTACAAACGTAAAGAAGATATGCATAGAATGGCAGAAGCTAACCGTGCATTTGCTCATTTCAGATTCTAATACTATAAGAGACTAACCAATTAGAAGATTAAAAAAACTTAAAGTAAGGGAATTAGAAAATGGCAAAGCATGATTTACATTTGACACGTAATATCGGTATCATGGCCCACATCGATGCCGGAAAGACAACGACTTCTGAACGTATTTTGTTTTACACGGGTTTGACCCACAAAATCGGTGAGGTGCATGACGGTGCCGCTACAATGGACTGGATGGAGCAAGAACAAGAACGTGGTATCACTATCACTTCTGCTGCTACAACAGCTCACTGGAAAAAGACAGACGGAACTGGTAAAGAATGCCGTATCAATATCATCGATACACCAGGCCACGTAGACTTCACAGTAGAAGTTGAACGTAGTTTACGTGTATTGGATGGTGCCGTAACAGTATTAGATGCCAAAGCAGGTGTAGAACCTCAGACTGAAACAGTTTGGCGTCAAGCTACTGAATATAACGTTCCACGTATTGTATTCTGTAACAAAATGGATGCTACAGGTGCTGACTTCTTAATGTCATGCAATACAATCATCGATCGTTTAGGAGCTAAATCTTGTCCAATTCAGTTACCAATCGGTGCTGAATCAGACTTCGAAGCTATCATTGATATCATCAAGAGAAAAGCTTACGAATTTAGTGGAGATTATGGTCGTGTAATCACTGAAATCCCAGTTCCAGAAGATATGGTAGATCTTATGGAAGAATACCGTGCTAAATTATTAGATTATTTAGCAGATTATGATGAAGATTTCATGATGCAAGTATTAGAAGGTGAAGAACCTTCAATCGAAGAAATCAAACGTGTATTACGTATTGCTGTATGTAATGGTGACTTCTTCCCAGTATTATGTGGATCTGCATATAAGAACAAAGGTGTTCAATTAGTATTGGATGCAGTAGTAGATTACTTACCAAGTCCATTAGATGTACCTTCAATTAAGGGTACTACATTAGATGGAGAACCAGATGTTCGTCACCCTGGTGATGATCAACCATTCTCAGCATTAGCATTTAAAATCGCTACAGACCCATTCGTTGGAAAATTATCTTTCTTCCGTGTTTATTCAGGTACTGCAAAAGCAGGAAGCTATGTATTAAACTCAACAAAAGATAAAAAAGAACGTTTCGGACGTATCGTACAGATGCATGCCAATGCACGTAAAGAAATCACTGAAGTTTATTCAGGTGATATCGCTGCTGCTGTTGGTTTAAAGGTTACTACAACAGGTGATACATTGTGTGATGAAGATCACCCAATCATCCTTGAATCTATGGAATTCCCTGAACCAGTAATCGAATTGTCTTTGGAACCAAAAACTAAAGCTGACCAAGACAAAATGGGATTGGCTCTTGCAAAACTTGCAGAGGAAGACCCTACTTTCAAAACATATACAAACGAAGAAACAGGACAAACAATCATTGCCGGTGTAGGTGAACTTCACTTGGATATCATTGTTGACCGTTTGCGTCGTGAATTTAAAGTTGAAGCAAATGTTGGACAACCACAAGTTGCTTACCGTGAAACAATTCGTCAGGCTGCTGATTGTGAAGGAAAATATATCCGTCAGTCAGGTGGTCGTGGACAATATGGTCACGTATGGATCAAATTCGAACCAAACGAAGGAAAAGGATTTGAATTCGTTGATGCTATCGTTGGTGGTAGCGTACCTAGAGAATATATCAAACCAACTCAAGAAGGTTTGGAAGCAGCATTGGAAAATGGTATGGTTGCAGGTTACCCAGTAATCGATATCAAAGCTACATTATTTGATGGATCATACCACGATGTCGACTCTAGTGAAATGGCTTATAAGATTGCCGCTAGTATGGCATTGAAAGAAGCCGGAAAGAAATGTAAACCTGCGATTCTAGAACCAATCATGTTCGTAGAAGTAACTGCACCAAGTGAATACTTAGGTAGCGTTATGGGTGACATTTCAAGTCGTCGTGGACAAATCACTGAACAGGAAGAACGTGGAAATGCCATTATCGTTCGTGCACATGTTCCATTATCAGAAATGTTCGGATATGTTACAGACTTACGTAGCTTTACTCAGGGACGTGGAAACTACTCTATGAAGTTCGACCACTACTCAGAAGTTCCAAAGAGTATTGCAGAAAAAATTATTAAAGAGAATTCAAACGAAAACTAGTTGATTTTCGTTTGGTTCTGAAATACAATATTTATTGTATGAAATATGTTAGCATTTAGGAGGAAATTATAAATGGCTAAGGAAAAATTTGACAGAAGTAAAACTCACGTTAATATTGGTACTATCGGTCACGTTGACCACGGTAAAACAACATTAACAGCAGCTATTACAACAGTATTAGCTAAAAAAGGTATGGCTAAAGCTGAAGCTTATGACCAAATCGATGGTGCTCCAGAAGAAAAAGAACGTGGAATCACTATCAACACTGCACACGTTGAATACCAAACAGAAAAACGTCACTATGCACACGTTGACTGTCCAGGCCACGCCGATTATGTAAAAAACATGATCACTGGTGCTGCTCAGATGGACGGAGCAATCTTAGTAGTTGCTGCATCTGATGGACCTATGCCTCAAACACGTGAACACATCTTGTTAGCACGTCAGGTAGGTGTTAAATATATCGTTGTTTACTTAAACAAATGCGATATGGTTGATGATGAAGAATTAATCGACTTAGTAGAAATGGAAGTTCGTGAATTATTAAACGAATACGGATTCGACGGAGACGAAACTCCAGTTATCCGTGGTTCAGCTTTAAAAGCTCTTGAAGGAGATCCTAAATACGAAGAATCAATCTACGAATTGATGAATGCTGTTGATACTTGGATTCCAGATCCAGCTCGTGAAATGGATAAACCATTCTTGATGGCAGTCGAAGACGTTATGACAATTTCTGGTCGTGGTACAGTAGCTACAGGACGTGTTGAACGTGGTCAAGCTCACTTAAACGACGAAGTTGAAATCGTTGGTATCAAAGACACTCAAAAAACAGTATTAACTGGTTTGGAAATGTTCCACAAACAATTAGACGTTGCTGAAGCAGGTGACAACATTGGTGCATTGTTACGTGGTATTGCACGTGACCAAATCCAACGTGGACAAGTATTAGCTAAACCTGGAAGTGTACACCCTCACACTAAATTTAAAGCACAAGTTTATGTTTTAACTAAAGAAGAAGGTGGACGTCACACTCCATTCGTTTCTAACTACCGTCCTCAATTCTACTTCCGTACAACTGACGTTACAGGTGTAATCACATTGCCAGAAGGAACTGACATGGTAATGCCTGGTGACAACGTTGTAATGAACGTTGAATTGATCGCTCCAATCGCTATCGAAACTGGTACTAAGTTCTCTATCCGTGAAGGTGGACACACTGTAGGTGCTGGTAACGTTACTGAAATTGACGCTTAATTAAACTTATAAAAACTAAGGACTGATACATTTTTGTATCGGTCTTTTTTTATATATTAAGATTTTGGTTTCGGAACAGGGGAATGCGGTATGTGAAAAACTGTCGA
>OLVX01001766.1_pt1 | contig 17320 bp, 13 predicted proteins | sample 1673271 | NCBI WGS metagenome assembly OLVX01 (sample SAMEA3178939, study PRJEB25190) | human gut metagenome | biome: human gut; feature: human-associated habitat; material: faeces | place: Austria | collected 2013
TGGACAAGGGCCGTCAGGTCTACGCCTTCGGTGCCGGCACCCAGAAGATGTACGACTACCTCAACAACAACCCCGAGTGCATGTCTGCTCCCGTCGATTACACCAACGACATCCGCAGCATCTCCGCGCTGGACAACTTCATCTCCATCAACAATGCGGTGGACATCGACCTGTTCGGCCAGGTGAATGCGGAGAGCGCCGGCGTCAAGCACATTTCCGGTGCAGGCGGCCAGCTGGACTTCGTGCTGGGCGCATACCTTTCCAAGGGTGGCAAGAGCTTCATCTGCCTGTCTTCTACCTTCTTTAATAAGAAGACCGGTCAGCTCGAGAGCCGCATCCGTCCCACGCTGGAAAACGGCAGCATCATCACCGATACCCGCGCCAATCTGCATTACCTCTGCACCGAATACGGCTGCGTCAACCTTAAGGGTCTGACCACCTGGGAGAAGGCCGAAGCCCTCATCAATGTGGCACACCCCGACTTCCGCGAGGAGCTTATCAAAGAGGCCGAGAAGATGCACATCTGGCGCCGCAGCAACAAAATCTAAACATCGCCGTACCGGCTCCTGCCGTCTGCGGCAGGAATGGAGTCACACATGATGGACAAAAAACCGCACATCAAGCCCTATATCTACGGAATGCTCGCGGGCTTTGGTGCGATAAGTCTAAGCATCCTGTTCTTCTTCTTCATCTACCGCTTCGACGGGTTCGGCGACGCGGTCTCCAAGGTGACCGGCATCCTGATGCCTTTCATCTATGGTGCCGTCATCGCCTATCTGCTCAAGCCGGTGTGCAACACCATTGAGGGCTTTCTGCACCGCATCTTCCCCGAAAAGCTCCACAGCATGGCCAATATGCTTGCCATTGCAGCGACGCTGCTGTTCGGTGTGCTGGTGGTCTACGCCCTCGTGATGATGGTGGTGCCGCAGCTCATCACAAGCGTCACCTCCCTCTACTACACCGCGCAGACCAGCATTACCCGGTTCATGCGGTGGGTGAACACACAGGAAGTCTTCTTGGATAATGAGACACTGATGGGCTATTTCAACGATGCCTACGATGCCATTGCTGACAATCTGACCACTCTGCGCACCACCCTGCTCCCCTCGCTGCAGAATATACAAGGCATCCTGAGCGGTGTGGGCGTCGGCGTCATGAATGTGGTGACCTGGTTCAAGAACCTGCTCATCGGCCTTATCGTCGCTGTTTACCTGCTGGCCAGCCGCAAAAAGTTCGCCAAACAGGCCAAAATGATCCTCTACAGCGTCGTCAAGCCCCGCTGGGCGCAGCTCATCCAGGAGGAAGTCCTCTACGCAGACAAGATGTTCGGCGGCTTCATCAACGGCAAGATCATGGACTCCGCCATCATTGGCGTGCTCTGCTACTTTGCCTGCATCATCTTCAAGTTTCCGAGCGCACTGCTGGTGTCGGTCATCATCGGCGTCACCAATGTCATCCCCTTCTTCGGCCCCTTCATCGGTGCCGTGCCTGCAACGCTGCTCATCCTCATCCAAAGCCCCATCAAGGCCATCTGGTTCGTGCTGTTCGTGCTGGTGCTCCAGCAGCTGGACGGCAATGTCATCGGCCCGAAGATCCTGGGCAACACCACCGGCCTTTCGAGCTTCTGGGTGCTCTTCTCCATCCTGCTGTTCGGCGGTCTGTGGGGCTTCGTGGGCATGATCGTGGGCGTGCCGCTGTTCGCCGTCATCTATGACGTCATCAAGAAGCTGGTCTTCCACGGCCTGCGCCGCAACGGCCAGCTCGACCAGATGACCGTCTACCACGACGAGTTCGGCGATCCCGGCGACCCGGCTCCCGCGCCTGTAGAAGATGAAGGAACGGAAACCGAAATCGTCATTGATTCCGGCGAAGAATAAAATAACAAGATAAAGCCCCCATCCTCCCGGCTGCCTCAGCCGGTGAAGATGGGGGCTTTTCTGCGCATTTTTATGTTTGAAAGACCGATAAAGTCATTTCGCGTGAGCAGTGGAATGCGCCGGTTCCCAGTCCTTGTAATTCTCGTACCGGCTCTCCCTGAGGGTGACGTGCGACCAGATCTCGTCGGCTACAGGCTGCCAGTCGGCAGCATATGCACCGCATTTGTCGCAGAGGTGGTCTACGCTCTCGGGCGACTGCAAGTCGGTGCTGTGAGCACCGGTGTCATGCACCATCTGGCGCAGAAGCTCGGGGTTTTCCAGCATCGGGCAGGGACGCAGATGGTTTTTATTGAAGGGCTGGCCGTTGTGGTAGGCCATGAAGAGCGGGCTGCGGAGAATATCGAGGATGCTGCTGTCGTGGATGTTGGCGTTGGAATAGTGGATAAAGACGCACGGCTCTGCATCGCCCGCCGAATTGATATGAAAATAGTTGCGTCCGCCTGCGATGCATCCGCCCACAAACTCGCCATCGTTCTGGAAGTCCATCGGATAGAACGGAATATCGCTCTTTTCGGAGCGGAGATACCGGATGCGCTCGATCATGTACTTGCGCTGAGCAGGCGTGGGCATCAGCTCCGGCGCGGCCTCGTTGCCTACCGGCATATAGTGGAAGTAGAACCCGAAGTGCGCACCCTTGTCGCAGAGCATCCGCATAAAGTGGTCGCTGGTGACGGCTTCGAGATTGTCTCTGGTATAGCAGATGGAGGTGCCAAAAAGGATCCCGTGGGCCTTGAGCAAGTCCATCGCATTCATGACAGCGGCATAGTGGCCGTCGCCCCGCCGGGCATCATTGGTAGAGGGAGTTCCCTCGATCGAGAGCATGAAGGCGATATTGCCCAGTTTTACGACCTCTTCGCAGAACGGCTCATCGATGAGGGTAGAGTTCGTGTAAATCGCAAACTGCACATCGTTGTGCTTTTTTGCCAGACGGAGAATATCCGCCTTCCGCACCAGAGGCTCGCCGCCGGTGAGCATATAGAGATAGACCCCCAGCTCCTTGCCCTCGGTGATGATTTTGTCCATATCCTCAAAGCTGAGGTTGTTTTTGTGGCCGTACTCGCCCGCCCAGCATCCCACGCAGTGCATATTGCAAGCCGAAGTGGGGTCGAACAGGATCAGCCACGGGATATTGCAGTGGTACTTTGTGCGGTTCTCGCGGATGGTCTTTGTCCCCCGGAAGAACGCCTCATAGCCAAGGTTGAGCGCCGTGGTGCGTGCCACGCTGGGCGCGGTCTGGTCGAGCACACAGTTGATGAGCTTCGACCACTTGCTGTCCGCATCGGTCAGCACTGCGCGGGCGTGCTCATACGTCTCCTCGCTGAACGAGTCGCCATAGAACTGCTTTGCGACGTCCACCATCTCGGCAAACGCCTTCTGACGGTCTTTTCTGACATGAGCCAGTGCCACATCCACCATCGTTCCGACAGCGGTACGCTGTACCTTATGGCTCAACGGCTCCAACGCGATACTCATAAAAGTCTGCCTCCTTGTGCGGGTCTTTGCCAGCCCTTTGTTTTGACAATACTTTAACATTTTTCCGACAAAGGTTCTATAAACAACAAAAGCAGGGTGATAGTTTTTCTATCATCCTGCTCTGCTTGTTCAAATTTTTATCAGTCGTCGATTTTTGATGCTCTGCCGTCGGTGCTGAAGCGCAGCAGCGCCCGCTTCAGATCCCCCTGCATCATGGTGTTGAGCCGTTCGGCCATGATGGCCGGTTCGGTCTTCATATCGCGGCGTATCCATTCCAGCACCATGCCCACAAAGCCATACTTATAAAAATCAATGATGAACTGCTTGTCCTCTTCCTGCACCGGGATGTTTTCACGCTCTACAAACATCCGCAGCAGAGGGTCAAGCATTTTATAGAGATACTGCTCCACCTGTTCCCGGCTGATGGAGCGGTAGACATTCAGCACCAGCACCCGGTTGGCCTGCACCTTTTCCAGCATATCGCGGAAGGCGTCGCTCCACGTCTCATAGTCCTGATGGCCTTCCAGTGCCTCTGTGGCATCCTCCACCAGGATCCAGTCCACCAAATCGTAAATATCCTTGAAATGGTAGTAAAAGGTCATGCGGTTCACACCGCAGTCCTCGGTAATGTCGTTTATCGTTATCTTATTCAGCGGCTTGCGGAGCAGCAGCTTTTTGAGCGATGCTTCCAGCGCGCGTTTTGTCGTCTGTGCCACGAGAATGCCCATCCTTTCGCGTTTGCCCCGTTCTGTGCGGAGTTTTCCAACTTCTATCTATTATGATACCTCATCTGCCCGTGCAGGTGCAAGCACCTTTTTCGACTTTTTCATGAACTTTTTATGTTTTCTTAAGATTTGGACAGCAAAAAAGCCTGCTCCGCCGCAGCGCGTCTATTATGAGCTTTCCGAAAAGCTTTGACATTTTCCGGCTTTCCTCTTGATTTCTCCCCCGGCCCTGCTTACAATGGAGACACAGAGGGGGGCATCTCCCCTGTTCTTTTGATTGGGAAAGAGGTTTTTCTTATGCTGAATACCATCGGTTTCTTAGGCTGCGGCAACATGGGCGGAGCTATCGCCCGGGCCGTCTGCAAGGCGGCAGACCCGCAGAACGTCTGGCTCGCCAACCGCACCGCCGCCAAGGCAGAGGCTCTGGCCGCTGAGCTGGGCTGCAACACCACCATCAACGACGAGGTGGCAGGCCGCTGCGACCTCATCTTCTTAGCCGTCAAGCCCCAGATGATGGAGGAGCTGCTGGCACCGCTCCGCTTCACGCTGGCCGAACGGCCCAGCCGCTTCGTGCTGTGCAGCATGGCGGCGGGCCTGTCCATCGCCCGCATTCAGGAGATGGCGGGCGGCGACTACCCCGTCATCCGCATCATGCCCAACACGCCCGCTTCGGTGGGGGCCGGTATGATCCAGTACTGCACCTCCAACGTCACCGCCGAGGAAGAGGCCGAGTTCCTGAAATTGATGGCCCCCGCCGGGCGGCTGGATGCTGTGCCGGAAAGCCTCATCGACGCGGCCAGCTGCGTGTCCGGCTGCGGCCCGGCCTGGGTGTACCAGTTCATCGAGGCGCTGGCCGACGGCGGCGTGGCCTGCGGCCTGCCCCGTGCCAAGGCGCAGGAGTACGCCGCCCAGATGGTCCTGGGCAGCGCAAAGCTGGTGCTTGAGAGCGGCCAACACCCCGGCGCACTCAAGGACGCCGTGTGCAGCCCCGGCGGCAGCACCATCCAGGGCGTGCGGGTGCTGGAAGAAAAGGGCCTGCGGGGCGCGGTGATGGACGCCGTCATCGCCTCCTACAACAAGACCAAAGAGATGGGGAAGGGTTGATCTATGCGCATCGTAGTCAAAGTCGGCACCTCCACACTGGCCCACTCCACCGGACGGCTGAACATCCGCCACACCGAAGAGCTGGTGAAAGTGCTCAGCGATTTGAAGAACGCCGGACATGAGGTCATCCTCGTGTCGTCGGGTGCTATCGGCATGGGTGTGGGCAAGCTGTCGCTTTCCGCCCGCCCTACCGATATGTCCTCCAAGCAGGCTTGTGCCGCCGTGGGTCAGTGTGAGCTGATGTACACCTACGATCGGCTGTTCAGCGCCTACGACCACACGGTGGCGCAGATTTTGCTCACCGGCGTGGACATCGAGCACGCCAGCCGCCGTGAGAACATCCAGAACACCCTCACCCGTCTGCTGGAGCTGGGCGCACTGCCCATCATCAACGAGAACGACACCGTCGCCACCGACGAGATCACCTCCATCGGCGACAATGACACCCTCGCCGCCATCGTCACCTGCTGCATCAAAGCCGATCTGCTGGTGCTGCTGAGCGACATCGACGGCCTCTACACTGCCAACCCCCACACCCACCCGGACGCAAAGCTCATCCCGCTGGTGGAGGACATCACGCCCGAGGTGATGGCGCTGGCCGACGGAGCCGGCTCGGCGCTGGGTACCGGCGGAATGTCCACCAAACTCCGGGCCGCCCGGATGGTGACCTCCAGCGGAGCTGATATGGTCATCGCGAACGGCGCCCACCCCGAGCTGCTCTATGACATCGCCGAGGGCCGTGCCGCAGGCACCCGCTTTGCAGCCCACAGACAGGAGGCATAACATGACCACACAGGAAATTCTGGAAGCCGCCCGCGGGGCCAAGACTGCCGTTGCCCTTTCGGACAGCGGCACCCGTGATTCTGCCCTTCTCGGGATGGCTGATGCCCTCTGCGCACCGGAATCCATGGACGCCATCCTCGCCGCCAACGCCGAGGACATGGCCGCCGCCAAGGGCCGCATCAGCGACGTCATGCTGGACCGCCTCGCCCTGACGCCCCAACGCATCGAGGCCATGGCCAAGGGCATCCGGGACGTTGCCGCCCTGCCTGACCCGGTGGGCCGGGTGCTGAGCCGCATCGAGCGTCCCAACGGCCTCGTCATCGAGAAAACCGTCGTGCCGATGGGCGTCATCGCCATCATCTACGAGAGCCGCCCCAACGTCACCAGCGACGCTGCCGCCCTCGCCATCAAGAGCGGCAATGCCTGCATCCTCCGCTGCGGCAAAGAGGCGTGGCGCTCGGCCAACGCCATCGTTCAGGCCTTGCGGCAGGGTCTGCGGGCAAACGGTCTGCCTGAAACAGCAGTCTGCCTCATTGAGGACACCACCCATGCCTCGGCCAACGCCCTGATGACCGCCGTCGGCTATGTGGACCTGCTCATCCCGCGCGGCGGGGCCGGACTCATCCGTGCCTGTGTCGAGAACGCGAAAGTCCCCTGCATCCAGACCGGCACCGGCATCTGCCACATCTTCGTGGACGACACCGCCGACCAGACCAAGGCGCTGGACATCATCGAGAACGCCAAGGCCAGCCGCCCCAGCGTCTGCAACGCCGAGGAAGTCTGCCTCGTCCACAGCGCCATTGCGAGCGAATTCCTGCCGAAGCTGGCCCAGCGCCTCGGCCCCGACCGCACCGCCAAGGGTCTGCACCCGGTGGAACTGCGGCTGGACGAGCGCGCTGCCGCCCTCATCCCCGGCACCCCTGCCGGGCCGAAGGATTTCGACACGGAGTTCCTCGACTACATTCTTGCGGTGAAAATCGTGGACAGCGTGGAGGAAGCCATCGCCCACATCGCGGCTCACTCCACCGGCCACAGCGAAGCCATCCTGACCCGGACTGACGCCCACGCTGCCCTCTTCACGGCGGCAGTGGACAGTGCCGCCGTCTACGTCAACTGCTCCACCCGCTTCACCGACGGCGGAGAGTTCGGCCTTGGCTGTGAGATGGGCATCTCCACCCAGAAGCTCCACGCCCGGGGACCCATGGGCCTCGGCGAGCTGTGCAGCTACAAGTACATCATCCACGGCAACGGTCAGACCCGGTAATTTTCGGGTTTTTCCGGGATAGCGCACCGCCGTGGCGAAAATTTTCTCCAATTTCCCCTACAGGCCGGGGCCAAATGCCCCGGCCTGTATTTTTGTTTCACCGAGATGGACCGTTTTTCTCTCAAGCACACTTTTGGTTGAAAAATTTTTGCAAATACATCCGAGAATAATTCCTTGTATCCAAATTTTCTCCATTCTCCACAAAGCTATAGTCATACTTTTGCCATTTTGTCCTGCAAAAATCACAACAAACCTCTTGACATACGGGCTTTCTGCGGGTTAAACTTAGAATGAAGGTGTGATTCGACACAATCTCACTTGTTTAGTCTGTTTATCGAGAATTGTTCTCCACAAGACTTCAACTTTTCAGACTGTTTTACTGCGGAGAGCACTCTTCCGAGCATATCCGCCCACTCACAACACTATACTTGGAATGAAGGAGAGAGCGTTATGACGATTGCTATTCTTGCACATGATTCCCGCAAAGAGCTGGCGCTGCAGTTCTGCACAGCTTACAGCGGCATCCTATCCCGCAACACAGTCATTGCCACCGGCACCACCGGTCGGATGCTGACGCAGGCCACCGGCCTGCCCGTACACTGCTACCTCTCCGGGAAGCTGGGCGGCATCCAGCAGATCTCGGCCCGGGTGGCCTGCGACGAAGTAGACCTCGTGCTCTTCTTCCGCGACCCGCTCAAGGCTGAGAACGGCAGCAGCGAGCAGAACCTGCTGCGGCTGTGCGATATGCACAGTGTGCCGATCTCTACCAACATCGCCACCGCCGAAGTGCTGCTGCGCGGCCTCGACCAGGGCGACCTCGACTACCGTGAGGGCATCCATCCCGACATCGTGGAGCCGCTGCCCGTCCATCGGGCCGTGTGCTGAGCCTGTTTTTAAGACTTTTTCGCCATTTGTGGTTTTGTGTATAGAGGGTTTTCGACAAAGAAAGACACCGCAGAAGCTTTCACACTTCTGCGGTGTCTTTTTATCTTATGCGCTCAGGTACCACTGAGGGATAACTTATTCCAGACCGCCCATCTGCTTGATCGCCTTGATGGCGTAGGTCAGGGTGCGGCCCATAGCCACGCCTGCCATCAGGCAGGGATAGTTGTTGGCGAAGAAGGAGCCGGACATATCGCCGGTGACATACAGGCCAGGCATCGGCTTGTTGTCGTTGTCCAGAGCCTGACCCTTGTCGTTGATGGCGATGCCCTGCTCGGTGGTCAGCAGAGAGGCACCCAGCCAGCAGCCGTAGAAGGGAGCGGTGCGGATGGCGCTCAGACGGTAAGCGGGCTTACCGAAGTCCTCGTCGTTCTGCTTGTCGTACAGCTCGTTGTAACGCTCAACGGTAGCAAGGAAGGTATCCTTGGCCTCACCGGTGAAGCCCAGCTTGTCGGCCAGCTCGTCGATGGTGTCGGCCTTGAAGAAGACGCCCTCCTTCTCTGCATTGTCCATCTGCTTCTGGATATACTCTGCGCCGGCATTGCGGGTCTGGGCAGAGCAGCCGATGGTGTGGAAGCGCTTTGCGTCCTCCAGAATGTTTGCGTCGCAGATCTGTGCGTAGACGCGGCCCGGCTGATGGGCAGCCGCGTAAACAATATCGTTGTAGGGGCTGCTCTCGTTGGCGAAACGCTCACCGTTGCGGTTGACCTTCAGGAAAGGCTGGGTGCCGGGGTTGTACTGGCGGATGGGGCCGGGGAAGGCCTTGCCGCCGAAAGCGGAGTCGCTTGCCACATAACCGCCGTCCACGCCGGGAGCCACGATGCCGCGATCAAACAGCATGGGAGCAGCTTCCTTGTCGAGGTTTGCACCGGCCCAGACAGCGGCACGGATGCCGTAGCCCTTATCGGCCGGAGAGTAGGAGCAGGCGGTGGTGACAGAGGTGCCCAGCGGATCCAGCTGCTCCATCATGTAGGGGTTGCCGGGGAAGCCGCCGCAGGCCAGCAGAACGCCCTTGTTGGCGTTGTAGCGGATGAAGTGGTCATCCTCGGTGCTCTGGGCGATGATGCCGGTGATGCGGCCAGTGGAGTCCTTCTCCAGCTTTGCCAGAGAGGTCTTGAAGTCCACATCGTAGCCCAGCTCCTGAATGTACTGCAGCAGCAGCTCGTTGCGGGCTGCGCCGGAGCTGCGGTCATAGGTGTACTCGATCTCGGGGTACATATAGTCGGTGTTGTGCTCGGCATTCTCGGCAGGCCACTTAGCCTCATCGCCGTAGGTGTAGACCATCTTGACACCGTACTTGTCCTCCATGATGGAGCGGATGAACTCGATCATCTCACCGGACTCGTTGATCCAAGTCTTGACAACGCGCTGGTCGCACTTGCCGGAAGCGTAGCGGGAGATCTCGCTCAGCAGCTTGGCACGGTCCATCTTGATGCCCTGTGCCTGTGCGCCGAAGCCGTCCACAGCGCCGACCCAGTGACGGGTATCCTGCACGTTGCCGTTCTGCTCGATGACGCGGAAGTTCAGGCCGTGAGCAGCAGCGTAAGCAGCTGCACCCATGCCGCCGTTGCCAGCGCCGACGATGAGGATGTCGGTGTCCACGGTCTCGGTGATGGCAGCCTCGTCGATGTCAGGCTCCTTGCCCAGCCAATCGTTTTCGTCACCGGTAGGCAGCTGGACGGAGGTCACAGTAGCCTCGCCCTTGGCCTGAGCGTAACAGCTCTTGGCAGCCTTCATGACAGCGTCGGAAGTGATGGTGGAACCGGAAACGCCGTCGATCTCAGCAGAGCCTGCAGCCATCAGCTGCTCACGCAGCTGGTCGGCAGCAGCAGCGCCGTAAGAAGCGGTCTCGCCGGAGGTATCGACCACAACGTCGGTCACAGCGCTATCGGAGAAGGTCATGGTGACCTTGACGGTAGAAGAGATGCCCTCAGCAGTGCCCTCATAGGTGCCGGGGATGTAGGTGCCGGCTGCACCGGAAGCAGCAGGTGCGGCAGAGGAAGAGCTGGCAGTGTTGCAGGCAGCCAGAGCACCGGCAGTCACACCAGACATGGCGGCTGCGGCAGCGATCTTCAGAAAACCTTTGCGGGAGATCTTGTTCATTTTGCGTGGTTCCTTTCTTCGTGTCTTTTTCTTCTTCTCTATTCTTTCTCATAGCTCCGTGCAGCGGCAGACCTTCTTGCACTGCCGCCCACATCGTTCGATAATAATTTAACACAAATTCAAGGGTCTGTCTTTTAAGAATCCTTAAACATCCTGGCCATTTCTTCATTCAATTCTGGACATTCTCGTTAATTATTTGCTTAACAAGTCCAAAAAGAGCGCCGACCGCTTAAGTTTCCTTAAGAAGTCGGCGCTCTCATCAAAACGATTCTTAAACCTTGCCGCCGTCCGGCTGGAAGACATAACCCTTGCCCCAGACATTTTTTAAGTAGACGGGCTTTGCCGGGTCGGGTTCTATCTTGCTGCGGAGGTTGTGGATATGTACCTGCACCGTCCGCACATCGCCGAGGCTTTCCTTGCCCCATATCTTCTGGTAGAGCTCGTTGGCTGTGAAGAAGGTGTTCGGGTAGCGGACGAAGAGGGTGAGGATGCGATATTCCATGTCGGCCAGATGGACGCTGCGGCCATCCTTCTCCACGCTGTGGCTGTTGGCATCCAGCGTGAAGGCCGCGCAGTGGTAGCCGTTGACGCTGGGCTCTGCGCCGTCCATCTGCACCCGGCGGATGTTGGCCATGATGCGGGCCAGCAGGATCTTGTTATTATAAGGCTTTGCCAGAAAGTCGTCGCCGCCCATTTCCAGCGCGCGGACGATGGTATCGGTATCGTCCAGACAGGATGTGAAGATGATGGGGCAGTGGTGCCAGCTGCGCAAACGCTGGCAGAGGTCTACGCCGTTGGTGTCCGGGAGAAGGATGTCCATCAGGATGACATCGAACTTTTCCCGCGCATGGCTCAAAGCGTCGCCGCCCGTCTCTGCACAGACCACCTCAAAATTCTGCTGACTTTTCAGAAAATAGCATGTTGTGTCGCGGATCACGGGGTCATCTTCCACCAACAATACGCGGATCATCCTGTCAGCCCTCCCCTTTTTTCGCACGATTTGTTATACTATAGTATACCTTATTTTTTGCACATCTACAAGGGGAGGCATCGCCATGAAGCAAAAATGGCCCATTCTGATTTTCTCCGCCCTGCTCACGGCCTTCATCGTGCTGGCCGGTATCTGGGGCAACGCGCAGTTCGAGCGCCTGCACAGCGGCAGCGTGCTGACGGCGGAACACGCCGCCCAAGGCATCGCGCTGGACGGCTGGCGGCAGGAAGACCCCGGCCAGTGGCACTTTACTTTCACGGTGGGGGAAGACATCCCGTCCCTCACCCTCTGCGTCACCAACACAGCGGTACCGCTGGCCCCTGAAAGCCTCACCAGCCTCGAGCGCTCGGGAGAGCTGTATGCACTGGACGTCGCGCCCGGCGAGACGGTGGAGCTGATGTTCACCTGCAGCCGCAGCCCCCAGACATGGCTGATGACTTCCGCCTTCGCCTCCCGGGCATTCCGCTTCCGCACCATGACTCAGCTCATCGCTCTGACGGCCTTTGTGACCATGGGGATGGTGCTGCTGGCGCTCTACCACTATAAGCACCTGCCGGAGCTGGGGTACTTTCTGCTCTACCTCGTCATTATGAGCGTCTGGGCGCTGATGGTCTTCTTCTTCCCGGCCATCCGAAACCGTCTGCTCCAGCGCATCCTCCGCTCCTTCTTCTCCCTCACTGTGCTGGCCTCGGCACTGCTGGCGGCAGGGCTGCTGGGGGTAAAACTGCCCCGCTCCGGGCGGGGGCTCCTTGCGCTTGCCGCCGGATGCGTCGTCTTCTTTGCGCTGTCCACGAGCAGCTATCCCCCGCTGCGGGTCGGGATGCTGGTAGCGGGCATGTGCCTCTGCCTTTATTATTTAATGGCCGCCGTGAACGCAGACTATGAGGGTGCCGCTCTGATGCTCCTGCCCGGTGCTGTCACCACCGGCTTCCGGGTCTGGGCGCTGATGCCCGGGCTGGACAGCGTGCTTTTTGTGGAGTCTGTTCCCTTCTACCTGCTGCGCTGCGCCCGCCTCTACGACCTTCCCTTTGCCATCGGCTGCATGGTGTTCGTCTGCCGGAGGTTTGCTCTCCTCTTCGACCGCACCGAGCAGCTGGCTCGGGAGCTGGACGCCCGGGTGGCAGAGCGGACAAAAGAGCTGACCGCCGAGACCGAGGCCCGCAAGAGCATGATGCTCAACATTTTTCACGACCTTCGCAGCCCTCTCTTCGCCGTCAGCGGCGGGCTGGAAACACTGGAATCGGCCCCCGAGGCCCTTCCGGCCTTGCTTCCGGCTCTGCGTCAGCGCATTGAATTCCTGCGGCGGCTGACGGAAGACCTCTTTCTCGCGGCAAAGCTCGAGCAGAAGCAGATCCTGCTCAACGAAGACCGCGCCGCCCTCAACGAAGAAGCCGCCGCCGTCTGCGCCGCCTGTCGGAGCGAGGCCGACCAGAAGGGCGTCGAACTCCATGTCAGCGCCGACACGCCTCTGCCTGTCTGGGGCGACAGCGTGCGGTTGCAGCAAATTATCCAGAACCTTGTCACCAACGCCATCCACTATACTCCCGCCGGGGGCAGCATCCATGTGGACTGCCGCGCCGAGGGCGAAACGGCCTGTGTCAGCGTACAGGACACCGGCTGCGGCATCGCGCCGGAAGACCAGAGCGCTGTCTTTGACCGATACTTCCATACCACCGCCGACAAAAAGCACGACTCCACCGGCCTCGGCCTGACCATCGCGCAGGAGCTGGCCCACCTCCACCACGGCGAGATCACATTGCAAAGTGAAGTCGGCAAGGGCAGCATTTTCACGCTGCGGCTCCCCTTACTTACAGACTGAGAGGGCAAGGCCGCTGATAAGATCTATCTCTCTATAGAGAAAGAGGACATCACGCAAAAAATCGCATGATGTCCTCTTTCTTATCGCAATTTTCAAAAATAGTGCCGGTCAAAACTGCATCTTTGCGATATGCAGTTTGCGGCTGTTGCTTGTGCATTAAAAACGCAAACTGCTATATTTCAGCAGCTCCGTCAGCTTTGCCAGACGATGCACAGCCTCGTCCAGCACGTCGGTGCCGCGGGCAAAATGCATCCGGATGAGGTGGTTGACCGGCTCTTTGAAGAAGCTCGAACCGGGGACAGCCGCCACACCGATGTTCTTTATCATCCACTCACAGAATTCCAGGTCGGTCCAGCCCTTGAACTGGGGCAGGGCGAGGAAATCCGAAATGTCTATCATGACAAAATAAGTACCCTGTGGGACGTTGTGCTTGAGGCCGATGGCATCCAGCCCGGCAAGGAAGTGGTCGCGCTTCTCGGTGTAAAGAGCGCGCAGACCTTCATAGTAGCTTGCGGGCATGGTCAGACCGGCGACGGCGGCCTCCTGCAGGGGTGCGGCTGCACCGACAGTCAGGAAATCATGCACCTTGCGGGCGCCCTCGATGACGTAGGCCGGGCCGATGAGGTAGCCCAGACGCCAGCCGGTGATGGAGTAGGTCTTGGAGAGGGAGTTGCAGGTGATGGTGTGCTCGAACATACCGGGCAGGCTGGCCATGCAGATGTGCTCTGCCGGGGCGTAGACGATGTGCTCGTACACCTCATCCGTCACCACAAAAGCGTCATACTTGATGGCAAGCCTGGCGATGGCTTCCAGCTCGTCGCGGCGGAAGACCTTGCCGCAGGGGTTGGAGGGGTTGCAGAGGATAAGCGCCTTGGCTCCCTCGGCAAAGCCCTTCTCGATGAGGCTCAAATCGAACTCATACTCCGGCGGCACTAACGGGATGTAGATGGGTTCAGCCCCCGAGAGGATGGCGTCTGCGCCGTAGTTCTCGTAAAACGGCGAGAAAACCATCACCTTGTCGCCGGGGTTGCAGATGGTCATCATGGCGGCCATCATGGCCTCGGTGCCGCCGCAGGTGACGCAGATTTCCGTGTTGGGGTCCACCTCGTGGTGGAGCGCCGGGCTGGTCTTTTTCGCCAGCGCCTCCCGGAAGTTCTGCGCACCGAAGGTCACAGCGTACTGATGGGGGCCGTCGTGGGCGGCTTTGGCCAGCGCGTCGGTCAGCTCCTTCGGCGGGTCGAAATCAGGGAAGCCCTGCGACAGGTTGATGGAATCGTATTGGTTGTTGATGCGGGTCATCCGGCGGATGACGGAGTCGGTAAAGGTGCCGACGCGGTCGCTTAATCGTGGCATTTTTTGATCCTTTTCATCTTAGACTCCCCCTCGAGAGGGGAGCTGTCACCGAAGGTGACTGAGAGGTTCAGTCCTTAAAATACGCATTCTGCACAGCCAGCAGGACGCCTGCGCGGCTGGCGGCGAAGTTCAGGCCGCCCTGCAGGTAGCAGGTATACGGCTCACGCAGCGGGCCGTCGCAGGAAAGCTCGATGGTGCTGCCCTGGGTAAAGCTGCCGCTGGCCATGATAACTTCGTCGGTGTAGCCCGGTTCCGGAGAAGGTTCCGGGGCGGCATAGCTGTCCACGGGGCTTGCGGCCTGAACTCCCCGGCAGAAGCCGATGAGGGCGTCCGCCGTACCAGCATCAAAGCAGGTGACGATGTCGTTGTGGGCCTCGCAGTAGCGAGGGATGGGCTTTTTGCCCACCAGTTCCAGCAGGCACTGGGCGTAGATGGCCGTCTTGATGGCCTCGCAGACCACGCCGGGGGCGTAGTAGAAGCCCAGATACATATCGCGGGGCGTCTCGAGGGTGCAGCCCAGCTCCTTGCCGAGGCCGGGGGCGTTCAGGCGGTAGGCGCAGAGCTCCACGAGGTCTTTCCGGCCTGCGATATAGCCGCCGGTGGGGGCAATGCCGCCGCCGGGGTTCTTGATGAGGCTGCCCACCACGAGGTCTGCACCTGCCTGGCAGGGCTCTTCCTTCTGGGTAAACTCGCCGTAGCAGTTGTCCACAAAGATGATGATGTCGGGGTTGGCGGCACGTGCGGTGTCGGCGACCTTGCGGATGGTGTCGAGGTCGAAGGCGTTGCGCTGCAGGTAGCCGCGGCTGCGCTGGATATGGCAGACCTTCGCGCCCGGGGCTTTCTGGGCGATGAGCTCATAGTCCGGGGTAAAGTCGGCCTTCAGCGGGGCCTCGTCGTACTTGATGCCGTAATCCATCAGGGTTCCGGTGCCTTTGCCCTTGCCATCCAGACCGATGACGCCTTCCAGCGTGTCATACGGACGGCCCGTGGCAGCCAGCAGGGTATCGCCTGCCCGCAGCAGACCAAAGAGGGCCACGGCCAGCGTGTGGGTGCCGCTCTGGAACTGGCTGCGCACCAGTGCATCTTCGGCGCCCATCACCTCGGCAAAGATCTGCTCGAGCTTGGCGCGGCCGGTGTCCCACAGGCCGTAGCCGGTGGTACCCAGCATATCGGTGGAGGACATCTGGGTGTCCGCAAATGCTTTCAGCATCTTGAGCTGGTTGTAGTCGCGGATGTCCTCCATCTGCTTGAAGTAGGGCTGGCAGAGCTCGAGGGCTTTTTCATCCAGCGCCAGAACTTCGGGTTTATAATCGAAAAAGTGATTTAACATTGACATTATAATGAATCCTTAATTGTTATTGTACTTCATATCGTGCATACTCCCCCATCTTCTCAAAGCCCAGCCGGGTATAGAAATGTACCCGCTCGGGGCTGCACAGGAAGACAGGCATCCAGCCTTCGGCGGCGAGGGCATTCGCCATCTCGACGATGAGCCGCCCGCCGACGCCTTTGCCCCGCAGAGCTTCCACGGTCTCGCCGCAGGCCATGTATGCCTGACCATCTGCCAGCGCGTAGGCTCCCACAGTACAGATGATGTTTCCTTCCCGTTCCAGCGTCCAGACCCGGGCAAGGCCCCGGCTGCGCTTGGAGCAGAGCTCAGAGTAAAAGTCGTCCCGTTTTGAGGGCCTGTCAGGGAAGAGCAGATCCGCTGCTTTTCCGGCGGCAGGTTCTGTGTTTTTGGCAAGACTCTGCCAGAGGGCAGCGTCTGCCTCAGGCAAGGGCAGCTGACGCCCCGGCGCAAGGCCAAAGACGCTGTGTGTCTTTGCCCGTTTCCAACCGGTGGGCGGCGGACACTCGGCTTCATCCAGCACCACGGCCTCACAGCCGCAGAAAGCCAGAAAGCCCGCCAGCTCCTCGGGGTTGGCGTGACCCGCCAGCCACGCGGTGCTGCCGCCGACATCCAGCGCCAGCGTCGGCCCGGCGAAAAAGCGGCCCGGCTGGCTCTTGCCGAAGAGGGCGAACGCCAGCGGCATGGTCGCCCCGAGACAGAGCTTGCCCCGGCAGGCGTTCAAAAAGCGCTGCTTCTGGCGGGGCGTTTTGATTTGAGCGATCACTTCAGCGCGTTGACGATGCTCTTGAACTCGCGGCCACGCACTTCAAAGTTCGGGTAGAGGTCGAAAGAAGCACTGGCCGGCGAGAGGATGATGATGTCACCGGGCTTTGCGCAGGCGCGGGCCAGTTCCACGGCGTGCTGCATGTTGTCGGCGTGTTGGATGGGCAGCTCGGCCTCGTTGAAGTTCGGGTCTTCGCGCACGGCCTTCTCGATGCGGGGGCCGGTAGCACCCATCAGCACGAGGTTCTTGACATGAGCCGTGATCTCAGGGGCCAGCGGCTCGTAGGGGATGTGCTTGTCGTAGCCGCCTGCGATGAGGATGACCTTCTGGTCGAAGCTGCGCAGACCGGCGATAGTGCGGGTGGGGCTGGTGCCGATGGAGTCATTATAATAAGTGACGCCGTCCAGCACGCGCACCGGCTCGATGCGGTGCTCCACGCCGGTGAAATTACTGCCCACCAGCTGGATGGCTTCCACAGGCACCTCGCCCCAGACGGCGGCGGCAGCGGCCAGCAGGTTCTCAATGTTGTGCAGGCCCCGCAGCTTCACGTCCTTCTGAGCGAGGAAGGGAGTCACGACGCCGTTCTCTGCCATGCAGAGCATCCCGTCCTCCCGCAGAAACGCGCCGTTGTCCGTCTCGTGCAGGCGGGTGAACCAGACCTGCTTGCCCTTGCAGTCCTTCTGCATGGAGCGGCTGATCTCGTTCTCATAGC
>OLVX01001768.1_pt1 | contig 17308 bp, 20 predicted proteins | sample 1673271 | NCBI WGS metagenome assembly OLVX01 (sample SAMEA3178939, study PRJEB25190) | human gut metagenome | biome: human gut; feature: human-associated habitat; material: faeces | place: Austria | collected 2013
CAGTCCATCCATCCATTCTGCTTGCAACAACAAAACCCTGCTCATAAGTGGTTGTGCTTGTGCTTGTAATATCAGTTCCACCATCATTGTTCTGACTGGTAGAACCATCAATTCTGCCAAAGTAAGGAACTCTTGCATAAAGAGAACCAGTCTGACTTGATAATGCAGCTCTTGCCTGTTCGTTTGAGCCAACTGTTCCACTCTTTGCAAGCTCGTTTTTAGTTACATTTGGGATTCTATCCACATACTTTCCAAATGCCTGTGGATTGAAACTCTTGGAATCAAATTTTGCCATTTTAATTCACCTTTTCCTTTCTTAAAATTGATTAAATTTCTGCATCAGGGTGTTCTGCCATATAAGCAGCAAGTTCTGAATAGGTCATTTTGGATGTGTCAACCTCATGGTCACCATCATCATTTCCTGATTCACCAGGTTTTGCACCCTTCACCTGGGTTTTCTTTTTGGTTGTGGTGTCGAATAAATAAGCATCAGACTTCTGCAATGCTTCAATCTGTTCTGCAAGACCCTTGATTGTGCCATCATCAGCAAGTTCAGCCTTGTCCAGGTCTTTCAGAAGTGCCTTGACAGCAGTGTTATTCTTTGCCTTTGCACCAGTCAGTGCAGAATCTATTGCAGCATCAATTTTAAGCTGCTTAATTTCAGCAGCATGTGCATCATCCTTTCCCTGGTATCTTCAAGAAGGTCAATGATGATGGTCTTGAAGTCATTCTGCTTCTTTTCAAGTTCTGCAAGGGTGTCCTTGAATACTTCCCATGCAAACTTTCTGTTGGTCATTCTGCCATTGACAGTGACTTCATCCTTGATGCTGACATAAGGCATTGTGACAAACTGGATGTTTCCATCTGTGTTCAGGTTCAGCGGATTTGGTGCATCATCAAGCATGGTTGTCTTGCCACTAAATGCAGCACCATAAATCCAAATCTTTCTTTTCTTGGTTTCTGAAATGTTTCTTCTTTCACTACTTGGTAAATTCATATAATCAATTCCTTTCTGACAATAGTCCTTGTATTCACAAAAGTTGCATAACCAACTTGTGTTCTGTGGGAATTCCTGTGCTTCCAACATGTTCTTTGTTGAAAGAAGGAAGTTGATGACCTTTTCAGGGTCATATTCTATTTGAACCAGTTGTGGTTCTTTCTTATCCAGTTCTTCCTGCAATCTTTGTCTGAACTGGAACAGGTCTTCTTTCTTTGACTGTTTGATGTTGACCTTTGGAACAAACAGGAAATACAGATTCCTGATGATTTTTCCTGGATTGTTCTTTTCAAAAAAGTATTTATACAGATGAAGCTGTGGTGAATCTTTGTATTTGCTGACATTGTTTGAATACTTGAAATCATACAAGTCATATACATTTGGGATGACCTGATGTTCACCACCAAGTTTCTGTTCTGTTTTTGCAGGTGCAAGAAGGTCAATGAATCCAATGAAATCATCATCTTCAATTTTCACTTCATGTTCACCTGGTGGAATCATTGCTGCTGCCTTTGGAATCATCACTTCAAGTTTCATTGCTTCATTGACCTGTGCATCACTGATGACTGGATATGACATGAAGTATTCATGAATTGCTGTCTGAACATCTTTTTCCAGTCCAGTGTGAAGTGCTGTTCCAAGAAACAATGCATTGTCTGCATTATCAGGTGGAATTGTTTTGATTCCCTGGTTGTATCTCAAATCATAACGATATGGACAGGATTCAAAGGTTTCCACCTTGCTGTGTGATACAATCAATTTGACCACCTTCCTTTCAGGATTTTATAATTGTATCTTGCATTTTCCATGTCACCTTGGATGATGCAGTCAACAAAATTTTTGAATAAATCAAAATCAATCGGATAAAGAAGGATTCCAAAACCACCTGCTTCATCAATCTTTTTCAGATTGTAAAGCTGTAATTCACTTGGTTTTCCATGTGGTGCTTTGACTTCAATCCCAAGAAAGAAACCTTCACAACATGCCAGGATGTCAGGGATGCCTGATTTGGTGTATGCTGCACCGCCCCAATATTTCAAGAACCAACATCCATGGTCTTTCAGGAATCCTTTGATTTTGTTTTCAAAGTTCTTTTCTGCTGCCATATTAACCACCGATATTTGGACAGATACAATCCCATTGATAATCTTTGAAGTGAAGTTCTTCATCTTTCAGAATTTTTCCATCAACAATTTCAATGACCTGATTGAATTCCATCCCCCTTTCAAAACCATGAATTTTCATATCAACATGATATTTTTCACATGTTTTCAGAAGTTCATCTGCTGCAATTCCCCAAGCAAATTTGGAATCGAAAACCGCAACAAAGATTTCATCATCTTCATATTCAGAAAGATAAACTTCCACACCTTTAACAAATCCCCTTCTTTTGTTTTGTTATCACATATGTCCATTGACCTGACATCTTGACCGCCATGCCAAACTTCAATGTTCCCTGCTGCAATCCGATTCTGATAAACTGTTCAGATGCATTCAGCAGATATGCAGCTTCTGCAACTGAAAGTCTGTTTTCAGGTCTATTTGACCAGTCTGTCATCACTTCACCGCCTTTCTTGTATCTTATCAAGATACATTAATCGCAAAAAAATATGTCATCAATTTCTTCACTTTTCAGACCATATCTGATTTTGATTGCCCTGATTTCAGACATGGTGAATTCTGCACCACCTGTGGAATTGATTTTTGCATTCATTCGCTGAACAGAAAGACCAATTGCTTCTGCCAGGCTTTCCTGTGTGTCACCATGTAACTTCATTACACTGACAAACTTATTTTTATTCATCACTTCACCGCCTTTCTTAACATGAACCACCATCTGAACCATGGAATGCACCAACTGGATATTTCCAATCATCCACAAAAATGTCATCAACTGTGAATTCACCAGTTTTGATTGAATGCACCGCCTGTTTATCATCAAGGCACAAACACGATTTTGCACCACAAATGAAATCATCAAGATTCTTTTTATTATCCAGGGTGAATCCAAGTCTTTCTTCATCATCCCTTAATTCTTTGTATTCATCAGGATATATTTCACTGAATCCCTTCATCAGTCCTGGTGTTGAAAAAATACAAGCTGCACAACTGCATCTGTTCCATCCCAATCTATAACAAGGATGTGGATTCACATGATGCCTTTTCAGAACTTCCCAAACATCTTTTTCTGTGTAGTCAATACAACACCGCCACTGATGAACAATTCTGTGATTCCTTTTTTCAGCATTTGTTCTGTGAATCTCTATTTCATTGTATTTTGACCGCCCTGCTGATTCACCCCTTCTTTCACCTGAGACAATCAAAATCTTTTTATCTTGTTTGGTTTCTTCCAGGTTTGCAGTCACACTGTCCTGAACTGCTGCTTTCAGGTTTCCACTGCACCATCTTCCTTGGTGTGTTCCACCCTTTGCAGGAAACTTGTGTCTTTTTCCACCAAGTTCTTCAAGCCTGTCCAAGTTGGAAACAACTGAATCTGCAACCATAACTTTCAGATATGCTGAACACCATCTTCTTGACAGGTCAGGTGACTTTGCAGGAAACTTCATCCTGCATCCATATTCTTTCAACAGGTCTTCCATTTCTTCAAGACATTGTTCTTTGATTTCCTGACATTTCAAATAGTTGGATGACAATTTGCATTGCTTAACTTCATCAGTGTCAGGGTCAATCCATTCAATAGGTTCTGATGCACCTATTCTGTATAATTCCCCAAAGAAACCATTGACACGATATGAAACCCTTAATTTGACACCTTCTGCATCTGCAAGTGCTTTCATATAATTCTGTGTGCATTTCCAGTCCATTCTTCTTGAAGGATGTCCACCATCAATGTCATGATGCCATAATTCAATTTTTTCTTTTGGAACACCAAGTTCAAGCAGTTTATAAAAACATGCAATGGAATCTTTACCACCTGAAATCAAAACAACAATCAGGTCATATTCTTCCAAGGGAAGAAGTTCAGAAAGATAAATGCTTTCAAAATGCTTTGAATCCTTTCTTCCATCAACCCTTGGTTTGATTGAAATTCCTTTTCCATATATGGGTGAATCCTGAACACCAAGGACAACTGGTGTGTTTATGGTGCAATCTTTATCTTTCAATACTTCCATCAGGGTTTCCCTTCCTTTCTGTTTTTGTATCTCTTTAAGATACAAACTAAGTATAATGTGTATCTTATAAGTTGTCAATAGGGAAATTAAAATTTTTAAGATATTTTTTCAAGAAAAATTGAAAAAATAACGCAAATATGCTATTATCAAGATACAAATAAATATAAGAAAGGATGTGACCACTATGACAATGGGTGAATATATTAAATATTTGCGTGAAGGTGGAAATGTATATGGTAAAAAATGGACACAAGAAGAACTTGGTCAAGAGTTCACACCACCTGTTAATAGGGCAGCCGTCAACAAATGGGAAACCAATCGTGTTGAAAATATAAAACGAAGTTATATTCAGAAAATGTCTGAATTATTTGGTGTTTCGCCCTGTGAACTAATGCGATTTGATGACCGCTTTGATTCTGCCAAAGCAGCAGAAGAAACAAAGACCCTGGAACTGGTTCAGAAGAATTTTGGAAAGGAAGCAGTGAAGGTCTTGCAGATGTTCTGTAAAATGAACCAGTCAGGACAACAGAAAGTCCTGGAAGATATGTCTGATATGACTGAACTTCCAAAGTACATTCAAAAAGATTCTTCTATGTTGAAAAACGCATAGACAATGTTTTATATGTCAATTTCAATAAAAGTTCCACATAGGTTCAAGATGATTCAAGATGTTTTCAGGACATCTTGAACCGCTCAAATCCTTGATATTACAAGGGTTTTTCAGTTGTCAGGTCAAGATGTTCAAGATGTGGTGAACTTATTTATAATCAAAGAATAGAAAATCATTAAAATTTAATGATTCCCTAAAAAATAATTATAATATATAAAAGACCCCACATCTTGAACTTTCAGAAGGTCAGAACTGTCAAAAGTCCAGTAAAATCAAGGGTTTTGACAGGTTCAAGATGAAAGGAAGGTGTTCAAGATGTTTGGAAAGAAAAAACAACCTGGAATTAAGGTCATGCATTATGAAGGAATTGAAGGTTTTGCCACTGATTATCCATGCAGACTGGAACTGGATGCAGAAATGCTGACAATTACCAGGATAAAGCCTGAAACTACTGTCACACTACCAGTGAACAGAATTCAGTCAATCAGTGCTTTGGAAGAATCACAATTCATGCAGAAGTATCATGGAAATGCAGCATCCACTGGAAGGAATGGAATTAAAAAATATTTCCTGGTCATTGTGTATGACAAAGGAATGCTTGCATTTTGGGGAACTGCAAAGGAATATGGTCAGTTTATCAAGATGCAGTTTGGTCAGACTGCTGCACCAAGTCATATTTCACTGTAAAATAAAAAATTCCCCTGACTGCTACCAACAGCCAGGGGAAAAGGATGGAAACCAAATCAGATGGATGAAATGGTCACCAAAAACACCAATATAATTATACCATTTCACCCTTCAAAAAGAAAGGATGATGGTCATGAAATTACCAAATTCATATGGTTCAGTTTACAAGCTGTCAGGGAAAAGAAGAAATCCATGGGCAGCCAGAAAGACTGTTGGATGGAAACAGATTCCTGAAAAGAAAAAGTCATATCCCATTTATCAGTTTGTGGGATATTATTCAACCAGGGCAGAAGCACTTCAAGCACTTGCAGCATTCAATGAAGACCCTTATGACCTGCACTTGGACACAATCACATTTGCAGAAGTTTATGAAAAGTGGTCTGAAATCCACTATGCAACAATTAAAAATTCCAATGGTTACAAGGCAGCATTCAAGACCTGTGAACCTATCAAGGACATGAAGTTTGTGGAAATCAAACTTGACCACCTGCAACAGGTTGTTGATGCATCAGGCAAGAACACACCAACATTGAAAACCCTGAAAAACCTGTGGTCACTTATGTATGATTATGCTGTCATTCATGAAATTGTTCCACCTGACAAAAGGGATATAGTCAAATATGTGGACATCAGCAAGCCAGGAAACCCAAATTCATTTGACAGAAAACCATTCAGCAAGAAGGAAATCAAAACTTTATGGGATGCACAAGAATCCAATCAATACCTGTCTGTTGTGCTGATGCTCATTTATACTGGTGTCAGAATCGGTGAATTGCTTGACCTTGAAAAGAAAGACATCCACCTGGATGAAAGATGGTTCTATGTGAAGGAATCAAAAACAGATGCAGGAATCAGGGAAGTTCCAATTGCAGAAAAGATTGTTCCATTCTTTGAATACTGGATGCAGAAAGAATGTGACCACCTGATTTGCACACCTGATGAAGAACCTTTTCTGTATAGAAATTATTATGATTCATACTGGACACCATTGATGCAGCAGATGAACATGAAGCACCGCCCACATGACACAAGACACACTTGTGTGTCATTACTGACAGAAGCAAAGGTTGATGAAAGAATCATCAAGAAGATAGTTGGTCACAAAGGACAGGGTGTTACCCAAATTGTTTATACTCATGTTGACCTTCCATATAAACTGGAAGCAATCAACCTGATATGAAAGAAGGTGACCTGAATGGATAGAACCGCATACAAGAATCAGTTCAATGCAGACCACTATGAAAGAATCAATTTTTCAGTTCCAAAGGGCATGAAAGACATCATCAAGACCCTTGCAGCAGACAAAGGAATGTCCATGAACAAATATTTCCTGTTCCTGGTGAATAAAGACCAGGAAGGTCTGTTTGATAACATGCAGCTTGCAGAAAAGTCCAGGGAAAAGATTCTGACAATCAAAGGGAACACACATGATGGATATGATGTCATCTTCAAGGATGGAAGAACTGTTCATTGCAGGACAAAACTTGAAATCAGAAAATGTCTTGCACAAGACAACAAAAGTCTTGCACAAGACACCTGATTCAGTGTTACTAATTTGTTTCTAACTTGTTACTAACAGACAAAAATTCATAAAAACGGACAAAAAGAAAAATCCCACAAATCCAAGGAAAACCTTGAATCTGTGGGATTGATTTTTGTTCTTGAATTATCGCTTGCTGAACTGCGGAGCGCGACGAGCTGCTTTGAGACCGTACTTCTTTCTTTCCTTCATTCTCGGGTCACGGGTGAGGAAACCGGCCTTCTTCAGCGTAGCGCGGAGGTTTTCGGAATCGTACTGGAGCAGAGCTCTGGAGATACCGTGGCGGATAGCACCGGCCTGACCGGTAACACCGCCGCCTGCAACGCGGCAAACGATGTCAAACTTCTCTTCGGTACCGGTGAGAACGAGCGGCTGACGAACGATTGTCTTGAGGGTATCAAGGCCGAAATAATCGTCGATATCGCGGTCGTTGATCGTAACCTTACCGGTGCCCTGGTAAATTCTTACACGTGCAACGGAGCTTTTTCTTCTGCCGGTGCCGTAGAAATAAGGTGCCTTATCGTACATATTCGTTTACCTCCTATTAAAGTTCCCAAGCCGTCGGCTTCTGCGCCTCGTGCTTGTGCTCGCTGCCGGCGTAGACACGAAGTCTTGCTTCTGCAGCTCTGCCGATGGTGTTCGAGGGGATCATGCCGTGAACAGCAAGCTCCATCGCCTTTTCCGGCTTTGTGCGCATCAGGGTGTCATAACGGACAGCCTTGAGGTGGCCGATATAACCCGTGTGATGATAATAATACTTCTTTTCAGCCTTACCGCCGGTGAGGACAGCCTCAGCGCAGTTGATGATGATGACGTGGTCACCGCAGTCAACGTGCGGGGTAAAGGTGGGCTTGTGCTTGCCGCGGAGAAGAACTGCGGCCTGTGCTGCAACGCGGCCGAGCGGCTTGCCTGCAGCGTCAATTACATACCATTTGCGGTCAACCTGACCAGCCTTGGCCATATAAGTGGACATAGCGTTTACCTCCAAAATTGATTTAAATTATCTCGGTACCGGCAAACGCTTTGTGCGCTGCGATACGAAATCTCTGAAAATGCCCATAGCTTTCCCATGGGCGCTAAATGATAGTACCACACGAAAAACGGCTTGTCAAGCGCTTTTTTGCGGTTTTTTAAGCTGCGAATTCTAATCTCGTTTATTCTTCGTTTTTCTCATCTATACTCTTATTTTCAAAGGTGTGATTTCAAAAAATATTTTTGCCGCAAAATTTAAAAAGCACAGCTTTTCCGCCGTTTTTCGGGAAAGCCGTGCTTTTTACGTTTTTTATTCAGCTATTACTTTTTCACACAGCGCGTTGCGACAAAGCAGGGCACGCCGTGCTCGTACAGAAAGCCTCCGCCGTTTGTGTCTTCATAAATATCCGTCAGCATAAATCCCGCGCGCAGCTGGCCGCCGATCTCCTCGTCGAGCGTGTGAGAAAACTGCACGCCGTAATCGAGCTCCAGCGACTTTTTATAGAGTACTTCGTCTTTTAAGGGATTATACGGCAGCGTGTTCGTGATCTTTGTTTCGTCGTCATCAAAAAGGTAATTGATGCCGTTATCAAACCCGACAAGCAAAACGCCGCCCGGCTTCAGAACACGGGCGCACTCTTTCCAGATCGGCTCCAGTTCTTCTACATAACAATTTGAAACCGGGTTAAAAATGAGGTCAAAGGTCCCGTCTTCAAACGGCAGGGGCTTTGTCATATCGGCGCGGACGCACTTTGGAGTATAGCCCTCCCGCTTGCCGACCTCTTCTTCGCGCTTTAGCTGCTCCGTGGAATAATCCAGCACGGTGCAGTCTGCGCCGAGCGCTGTGAAAACGGGAATCTGCTGCCCGCCGCCGCTGGCTAAACCCAGAATTTTCTTGCCGCGTATCTCGCCGAACCATTCGTGCGGCACGATTTTCGTCGGCGTGAGGTACACGCCCCACGCGCCGTTTCTGGCTTTCTCAAACACCTCGTGCGAAATGGGTTTGCCCCATTCCCAGCCGTTTTTCACCCAGCCGTCCACGATTTTTGCGTTGATATCGGTATAGTTCATATCGTTTATTCTCTCTTTCTAAAAGTTTTATCTTTTATGAATTTGCCGTGCAAATTCATAGGGAGACCCCTTAATAGGGTCTCCCTCGGACGAACAATTCACTGGATTGTTTTATAGCAATGCGAAGCATTGGTTTCTCCCAGTCCTGATTTTGGGGTAAGCAAAAGGATTTCGCGCTCTGCGGAGCGCGCCTCAAGGCTTTGCCCCGAGACCCTATAAACTTTCTGAAGAAAGTTTAATCAAAGACTTTTAACCCAACTCGTCGTCCGCGGATGCGACGACGTTTACGCCGGTACCGCAAACATTTTCGATGACGATGTCGCCGATATGGACGGGGGCGGTGATCTCCGCTGCGTTGATGGCTTTCATGCAGTCGAAAATTTTACCCTTCGGGATGTCCGTTTTCGTGCGCACGGCGACAACCGGGCGTTCACCGTTTAAAACGCGAACGGTAGACGTGACGGTACGGGCGGGCGCGGTAACTTCCTTCACGGCGTAGAGCTCGCCGCGCTTACACGTATTGCCTGTAACGCTTTTCACCTCGCCGTTTTCAACAGTGACGGTCAGCGGGCAGCCCAAGGGGCAGTTGATGCAGATAAACGATTTCGTTTCCATAGTAATGCCCTCCTTATTCCGCTTCCACCGTGACGGTGACGGTATCAAAATCAATATTTTGAAGGTCTGCTTTTTTCAGCAATACCTGCTCCATTTCGCCCGGTGCCATGACGGTCTTTTTGCGGTGCTGCACGCGTTGATCGCCGAAATAGACACTGATGAACGAATTTTTATAGATGCCGCCCACGCGGAAGCGCACCGTGAGCGTATCCGGCATGTTTTCGGGGTGAATGATGCTCGGCACAGTGTAGCGCACACCGCCCTTGGCTTCGAGCTTGATGCCGCCCGAAAGCGGCTCTGCGGTTTCTTTGCTGCCGCCCTGCACGTACTTTGCGGCGGCACGGCCGGCCTGCGCGGCTTCTTCGGAAACATAGTCCACAAGGTCGTGCACATGCAGCACATTGCCGCATGCGAAGATGCCCGGCACGCCGGTCTCGAGGCTTTCGTTGACAACGGGGCCGTTCGTCACGCGGGAGAGCGGTGCGCCCGCGCCGAGGGTGAGCTCGTTTTCCGGGATCAGGCCGACGGACAGAAGCAGCGTATCGCAAGAATAATACTCTTCCGTGCCCGGGATGGGCTTTAATTTGTCGTCCACGGCGCTGATGGTGACGCCCGTTACGCGGTCTTTGCCGTGAATTTCCGTCACGGTATGGCTAAGCTTCAGCGGGATGCCGAAGTCATCGAGACACTGGACGATATTGCGCTTGAGGCCGCCGGAGTACGGCTGGAGCTCCGCGACGACGTGTACCTTCGCGCCCTCTAACGTCATGCGGCGCGCCATGATGAGACCGATGTCGCCGGAACCGAGAATGACGACCTCGCGTCCGGGCATATAACCCTCCATATTGACAAGGCGCTGCGCCGTGCCGGCGGAGAACACGCCTGCGGGGCGGAAACCGGGAATATTCAGCGCGCCGCGGGAACGCTCACGGCAGCCCATGGCCAAAATGACCGCGCCCGCTTCCACGGTGAACAGCCCGTCTTCGCGGCTGACTGCCGTGACGACCTTTTCCGGGGAAATACTCAGTACCATTGCGCCGAGCTTGTACGGGATATGCAAAGCCTTTGCGCGTTCTTCAAAGCGAGCGGCGTACTCCGGACCCGTGAGCTCCTCTTTAAACGTGTGCAGACCGAAGCCGTTGTGGATGCACTGGTTTAAGATGCCGCCGAGACGCCCGTCTCTTTCTAAAATTAAGATGTCTTCAGCCGGAAGCCCGTTTTCCGCCGCGGCGACCGCCGCCGCAAGCCCCGCAGGCCCGCCGCCGATGATGACAAGCGATTTTGTGATTTTATTTTCCATAATAAACCTCATTTCGTCTTCCCGAAAACGATTTCGGAGCCTTTTTCGTTCTTTCGGATGGCTGTCAGCGGCAAGTTAAGTTCTCTTGCGAGAATATCCATGACGCGCGGGGAGCAGAAGCCTGCCTGGCACCGGCCCATTCCGGCTCTGGTTCTGCGCTTTATGCCGTCCAGCGTTTTCGCGCCGAGCGGACGGCGGATGGCGTCCACGATTTCGCCCTCGGAGATCGTCTCGCAGCGGCAGACAATACTGCCGTAGAGCGGGTTTTCACGGATTTTCTCGGCGCGTTCTTCGACGCTGAGCGAATTGAGGTGCACGACGCCGTGACGAACGGGGTTGAAGCTTTCTTTTTTCGTAAGGCCAAGCGCTTTCGCCGCCATTTCCGCCATATAAACACCGATGGCAGGCGCGCTTGTGAGGCCCGGGGATTCGATGCCCGCGGCTTCAAAGAAGTTCGGCGCGCTTTCCTCCAAGATGAAGTCGCCTCTGTCCGCGCAGGCGCGCAGGCCGGAGAACGATGTGATGATCTGTCGGCTCGGCACGTTTTTCACGCTCATACCGGCTTTTTCCAAAACGAATGCAAGGCCGCTCTGCGTTGTGGCCGTGTCCTCGCGGTCTTCGATATTCTCGGCGGTGGGGCCGAGCAGCAGATTGCCGTGCACGGTGGGTGTGACAAGAATGCCCTTGCCGAGCTTTGTCGGCAGCTGGAAGATGGTTTTATCAACCAAATTGCCCGCGTTTTTGTCGCACAGGCAGTATTCGCCGCGGCGCGGGGTGATGGTGAACGCGTGCGGCAGCAGCATATCGTGAATTTCATCGGCGTGCACACCCGCCGCATTGATGACGGCGCGCGTTTCGATCTCGCCCTGTTCGGTTTCGAGAATATAGAGGTCTTTTTCGCGGCGGATATTTTGCACGCCGCACTCAAATTTGAATTCAACACCGTTTTTCTCAGCGTTTTCGGCAAAGCCCAAGGTCAATTCAAACGGGCATACGATGCCGGAGGACGGACAGAACAGCGCCGCGACGACCGTGTCGCTGAGCGCAGGCTCCATTTCTCTCGCTTCGTCGCCGGTAAGAATTTTGAGGTTTTCTACTCCGTTTGTCACACCGCGCTCATAAAGCTCCTTTAACGCAGGCATGTCGTTTTCGTCAAAGCACAGCACGAACGCGCCGTTTCTGCGGAACGGAACATCCAGTTCTTCCGCGACCTGCGTCATCATGCGGTTGCCGAGGACGTTCATCTTGGCTTTCAGCGAGCCCGTTTTGGCATCAAAGCCGCCGTGAACGATGGCGCTGTTCGCCTTTGAGGTGCCGGTGCAGACGTCTTCGCCCTTTTCCAGTACGCATATTTCTGCCTGATACCGCGAAAGCTCACGGGCGATGGCGCTGCCCGTAACGCCCGCGCCGATCACGACGGCGTCATATCGTTTTTTCTCCATTTTTGTTTCAATCCTTTCAAATACACCAAAAGACCGCTTCAAACGGCTTTTCCCCTATAAATCGCCGACGAAGCTCTTGTTTTTTATTGTATCATACAAAACCGCGCGTTTCAATTAAAATAGTCTGCATAATTTCAACAAAAAAAGCTTGACACAAATGGGAAAATGCTTCAAAATAAAATGGAGGCAGAATGCCCTATATATTTGAAACCATTTTTCGAAAAGAAAGGACGTTAATATGAATTACCTTTTAGGTGTAGATCTTGGCACCAGCGGCACAAAAACCGTGCTTTTTGACGAAGACGGCAATGTAGTCGCGAGCAAAACGATAGAATACCCGCTGTATCAGGAAAAAAACGGCTGGGCAGAGCAGGAGCCGCTCGATTGGTGGAATGCGGCGGCAGATACCATTCACGCCGTGATCACCGAAAGCGGCGTCGATAACAAAGACATCAAGGGACTCGGCATTTCCGGCCAGATGCACGGCCTTGTCATGCTGGATAAGGATGGCAACGTGCTGCGCCGCTCCATCATCTGGTGCGACCAGCGCACGGCAAAGGAGTGCGAGGAGATCACCGCACGCGTCGGCGCAAAGCGCCTGATTGAGATTACCGCAAACCCGGCTTTGACGGGCTTTACGGCATCTAAAATTCTTTGGGTGCGCAACAACCAGCCGGAAATTTATGCAAAGTGCGCGCACATTCTGCTGCCAAAGGACTACGTGCGCTACATGCTGACGGGCGACTTTGCAACGGAGGTCTCCGACGCTTCCGGCATGCAGCTTTTAGACGTGCCGAATCGCTGCTGGAGCGACGAAGTGCTTGAAAAGCTTGATATTGACAAGGCACTCTTGCCGAAGGTATACGAATCCCCGGAAGTGACGGGTGTCATCTCCGAAGAAGCCGCAAAGCGCACCGGCCTTGCGGCGGGCACCATCGTGGTCGGCGGCGCGGGCGATAATGCGGCAGCAGCCGTGGGCACCGGCGTTGTGGAGGACGGCAAGGCGTTTACAACCATCGGCACCTCCGGCGTTGTGTTTGCGCACACGGATAATATTTCCATCGACCCGAAGGGCCGCGTGCACACGTTCTGCTGCGCCGTACCGGGCGCATGGCACGTGATGGGCGTGACGCAGGGCGCGGGTCTGTCCCTTAAGTGGTTCCGCGATAACTTCTGCGGCGCGGAAAAAGAGACCGCAGTCGGCATGGGCGTAGACCCGTATTATCTGATGGATCAGCAGGCGGCGCGTTCGCCGATCGGCTGCAACCGCCTGCTTTATCTGCCGTATCTCATGGGCGAACGCACTCCGCACCTTGACCCGGACTGCCGCGGCGCGTTCATCGGCCTTTCCGCCATGCACACGAAGTACGACATGCTCCGCGCCGTGATGGAGGGCGTAACATACTCCCAGCGCGACAGCGTGGAGGTGCTGAAAACCATGGGCGTTTCCATTGACGGCATGCTCGCCTGCGGCGGCGGCGGTTCCTCGAAGCTGTGGCGTCAGATGCTTGCCGATACGTATAACTGCGCCGTGCGCACAGTCGTTTCCAAGGAAGGCCCGGCGCTGGGCGTTGCCATCCTCGCCGGTGTGGGCGCAGGGCTGTACCCATCCGTGCAGGAGGGCTGCCGCCGCGTTATTCGCCTCAACGCCCCGCAGGAGCCGATTGAGGAAAACGTGCCGAAGTATGAGGCGTTCTACCGCATGTACACGAAGCTGTACCCGGCGCTGAAGGACTGCTACAAGGAGCTTGCTGCGCTGTGAGCCGCGTATTTGAAGCGCTGTGCGCCCACCTGAAAACGCATCCCGAAGCCGAAGTGCAGGACGCGGTGAAGTTTTTGTACCAGGCGAGCTTTGGCGGCGGTCACTTTTTGAGCGACCCCGACGGCGCGTATCTATATTTATTAAAGGAAGCGGAGACCGCCAACCTTGATGCACCGTACACGGAAGCCCTCGGCGAGCAGTACGCGCGCATCAACTTGAGCGCGTTACAGGAGCTTTCACCGAAAACACTTTTTGCTATGTTTAAAGCGTCTTCCGAAGACACGCCCACGGACAAAACGGCGTTTTTATCACTTTTGGACGAGCTTGAAAATGCCGATTTGTTCGACAAAGCCGAGAAAACGGCGTTTTTGAAATCGTACCGCGCGGCGGGCTGCCCTGCCGTGCACCACAGCGAAGCGTACCGCCGTGCGTATCACCCGGCATACCGCGTGGTGAAAAAGGCGTATGCGGATTTTCTGCCGGCATTCATCGCGATCGATAAGTTGACGGCGGAAAAAGCCCCGGTGACGGTTGCAATCGACGGGCTATGCGGCTCGGGTAAAACAACGTTTGCGGCACTTTTGCAGAGCGTTTACGACTGCAACCTGTTCCACGCCGATGATTTTTACCTGCCGATGCCCATGCGCACGCCGGAGCGCTACGCCACCCCGGGCGGCAACGTGCACTGGGAGCGTATTTTGTCGGATATTCTGGAGAAGATTCCGAAAAACGAGTCGTTTTCCTACCGCGTGTTCGATTGCGGCGTTATGGACCTCGGCGACGCGGTGCAGGTCACGCCGAAAACGCTGAACCTTTTAGAGGGCTCGTACTCTACGCATCCGGAGCTTATCGGGCGCTACGATCTCAAAATTTTTCTCAAGACCTCGCCGGAGACGCAGAGCGCACGCATTTTAAAACGCAACGGCCCCGCGCGGCACAAGATGTTCGTGGAAAAATGGATCCCGCTCGAGAACCTCTACTTCACTTCCTACCCCGTTGAAAAGCAATGTGACCTTGTTTTTACGACGTAAATTTCAAAAAAAGTTTTTCATATCCGTATGTACCGCCGCGTGCATACGGATATTTTTGTGTTTTCAGTTTCTATATTTAGAGAAATTAGTTGAATTTTAACTATATATAGGTTTCTCAAAACTTTTTGAAATTTTTTTGAAAAAAGGCTTGCAATTTCAGAATGAATGTGGTATTATAACAAAGCCGTCAGATGAGACGGCAAACAGAATAGTTGGTGTTGATTACAACGAGGGTCCACCTGTTCCCATACCGAACACAGAAGTTAAGCTCGTTTGTGCTGAAAATACTCGGCTGGCAACGGCCCGGGACGATAGGTTGGCGCCAACACTTAAAGCGGACATCCAATAGGATGTTCGTTTTTTTATGTTTAAAAACAGAAATTCGGCTTGCAGGCGGTTTTATGTGCCGCACATGCCGAATTCAAAAGATGAAGCCCGCAGTTTTGTGCGGGCTTCATCTTTTGCTTACTCATTTAACGTGATGGCGTTGCCGTTTGCGGGCGGCTTTTGCGTGGGGTCGGCGTTATCGTTTGCGATGAGCGTCATCTCAAGTTCGTTCGTATCGAGCTCGATGAACGAGACCTTGCCGTCTTCATCAAACTGACATTTGCCGTTAACCGTCATGTTTTCCGTATCGTTCACAGTGACGTCGGCCGTAAAGCGCACCACGCGGTCTTTTTCTTCGTAAGGCTCGGTCTTGACGGCGGTCACCTTCACGGTCTCGCTCATTTCGTCCGCCATGATTTGCATGGTCAGCACTTCTTCAATGAAGCTCGTGAAGCCGTTTTCGCTGCACAGGGCTTTTTCGTCTTCCCAAGCATCTTTGTACGCCGTAAGGGCGCTTTCTTCGCCGCTTTCCAAAATACTGCCGAAGCGCTGCATGGGCTCACTCGGCGCGTTCAGCATGCTTTCCGCCAACGCGGCCGCGGCTTTTTCCGCATTTTTTGCCGTGCTGCCGCCCGAAGCGCAGGCGGACAAAAGCAGGAGCAAGCTAAGGCACAAAGAAAGCATTACGGTCATTCGTTTTTTCATAAAATCATCCGCCTTTCTGAAAATGGTAATATTTTTCTATCTTGATTATAAAGAAAAATGTGCAGCAGCGTCAAGGCGCAAGTTGACTGAATTTACCCCCCTGTTTTGTCGTTTCTTCCAATTTAAGGCATATGCCAAAAATCTGCAAAAACACTTGCTTTTTGGCATATCCTATTGTATACTAAATTCGTGTAGATTAGAGTTCACGCGAAGTTTGCGGGAGTTTGATTTATACGGATAGATCGGGGCGACCCGATGGGATGCTATACCAAGAAAGGATGTTTTCAGATGGAAATCACAAAGCAGACCACTATGGGCGAAATGCTGGATTATGACCGCGGCATCGCTTATGTGCTGATGCAGTCCGGCATGCACTGCGTAGGCTGCCCGTCCTCCATCCACGAGTCCCTTGAGGACGCATGTGCCGTACACGGCCTGGATGTTGACAAGGTCTTTTCTGCCATTCAGGAATATCTGAACAGCAAGAAGTAATTTTTCTAAGATAAGGATAAGCGCAGAGCGTGGGTTTTCCCCGTGCTCTGCGCTTTCTTTTTGGCTGTTTTTTATTTTCTAAAAGGCTTTGCCTTTTTAAGAAACCCCTTGATAGGGTTTCTTACGCAAAACTGTCCACCGGACGGTTTTGCTATCTTCCTGATCTAGCGTTAGGCAAAAAGTGTTCCGCCATTTGCGAATGGCGGCGCAGGGCTTTGCCCTACGAACCCACCAACTTTTTGAAAAAAGTTGGATTAAAAACTTTTACCCACGCTTTATGGGAGCCGAATTACAGCGTTACAACAACGTCGCTGAGGTCTGCGTTGACCTTCAGGACAGTGCCGAGCTCATTTTGCTCGACTTCTGCGCCGGAGACGTTCTTCACGTTCTCCACGTTGCGCAGCAGCACGCTGAGGTTCTCTGCCTTGCCGTCGAACTTGAAGGTGATAACGCCGTTCTCGTTCACTGCGGAAACGCTGAGCATATCGTTGCCTTTGCTGTCGCAAACCTTTGCGCTTGCCTGATCGGAAAGCTCGAAAACGTGCAGGGTGAGGTCCTTGCCGTAATCGTAATCCGGATCGGTGACGACCTTAGGATTAACGATGTAGAACTGCGTGATGGAG
>OLVX01001769.1_pt1 | contig 17295 bp, 17 predicted proteins | sample 1673271 | NCBI WGS metagenome assembly OLVX01 (sample SAMEA3178939, study PRJEB25190) | human gut metagenome | biome: human gut; feature: human-associated habitat; material: faeces | place: Austria | collected 2013
AGGGCGTGGATAGAAATTTCCACTTTCGCGGCGGCTTCTTCTGCTGCCGCAAGTCGCCCTCCACCCGGAGGGCGTGGATAGAAATATGGGAAGCATTGTTAATTGCGGGTTATTAAAGCCGTCGCCCTCCACCCGGAGGGCGTGGATAGAAATCTTGACATTGTGTGCACGTTCGACGAATCCGACGGGTCGCCCTCCACCCGGAGGGCGTGGATAGAAATCCTCGTTTGCTCGCGCTCCCCCCTGCCGCGCCGGGCGGGTCGCCCTCTACCCGGAGGGCGTGGATAGAAAAGAAATGTACTTGGCTACATAGTACGCGGCTGCTCGTCGCCCTCCACCCGGAGGGCGTGGATAGAAATTGCTCAAAGGCACAAGCTATCCGGCCTACTGTTGTCGCCCTCCACCCCGGAGGGCGTGGATAGAAATAGAGAACCGTGTGTAAAAAGCTCAATGGCAAGTGGTCTCCCTCTACCCGGAGGGCGTGGATAGAAATATGAAACAAATTCTCTGGATAAGGCCAAGTGGGGTGTCGCCCTCCACCTAAAGGGCGTGGGTGGAACGCAAATCGTAACACTTGACTTTTGGACGTGACATGCCCCCCAAGTCTGCGAATAAAGCCAAAGATGCGCCGGGCATCAAAACGGCGGAACAGCTTGAAAAGCGCTTTCATCGGCTGCGAAAAGCGGCAGATGAGAGCGTTCTTTTGCCGTTAAAACCGGACATTGCAGGACAGTATAGGACATCGGCGGACAACTTTCGCAAAACCTCTTTACAGAACAAATGTTTTTAGCTATAATGAGATACAGAAAGGGGGCGGCAGCATGACGGAGAACAGGCCGCGCATGGCGATCTGCTACGATTTTGACAAAACACTTTCCCCGGACGACATGCAGACGTTCACGCTCATCCCGTCTTTTGGCATTGACAAAGACAAATTCTGGGCGGAAACGGACGCATTCGCGCGGGAAAACAGCATGGAAAGCAACCTTTCGTGGATGTTCATGCTTGTTCGCTATTCACGCTTTCTCGGAAAATCCTTAAAACGCGAGTATTTTCGGGCCATCGGTGCGCAGGTGGAGCTGTACCGCGGCGTTACGGATTGGTTCGCGCGCACGACAGCGTATGCTGCGCAGCGCGGCATTGAGCTTGAACACTACATCATTTCTTCGGGTCTTAAAGAAATCATCGAGGGCAGCACCATCGCGAAGAATTTCAAACGCATTTATGCCTCCTCCTACCTCTACACCACGGACGGCGTAGCGGAGTGGCCCGCGCAGGCCATCAATTACACGAACAAGACGCAGTTCATTTTCCGCATCGCAAAAGGCTTTTTGGAGGAGTACGACGAGCGCGTAAACGACAGCATGCCCGAGGAAAACCTGCGCATTCCGTATGAGAACATCGTCTATATCGGCGACAGCGCCACGGACATTCCGTGCATGCGGCTCGTGAAAAGCAAAGGCGGCTACTCCGTCGGCGTATACGACCCGGAGAAAAATAACCGCGCCAAAGTATACAAGCTGTATAACGACAACCGATTAAACTTCTATGCGCCCGCCGATTATACAGAACGGAGCAACTTATACCGCTACATGCAGCAGATCATCGACGAAGTCGCCGCGCGGGAACAGATTAAAAGCGAGCGCGAAATTCTGCGTCAGCCCGCCGAAGCCTACAAAATGCGCTCCATGCTCGAAAAGCTCGAGACCGGCTACCCGGAAAAGCTGACCCCGCAAGAGATTACCGAGCTGCAAAAGCTGGAAGCGATGATCAAATCGCGTACTCCGGGAGAGATCGATTGATGGATGACGTAAAGTACTTTCCGTACGGCGAAAAAGAGCTCGCTTATTTACGGAAAAAGGACAAGAAGCTCTCGGCGGTCATCGACCGCGTGGGGCACATTGAGCGCGCCGTGGACAACGACCTTTTTTCCGCCGTGGTACACCACATCGTGGGGCAACAGATTTCCACAAAGGCGCAGGCAACCGTTTGGGCGCGCGTGCAGAACGCCCTCGGCACGGTCGACGCCGAACACGTTTTGGGCTATGGCGAAGCAAATTTGCAGTCACTCGGCATTTCGTTCCGCAAGGCGGAATACATCACGGACTTCGCGAAAAAGGTGCATACGGGCGAATTTGATTTAATCAGCATCGGCGAAAAGCCGGATGAAGAGGTCATCCTCGAGCTCAGCGCGCTCAAGGGCATCGGCGTGTGGACAGCGGAAATGCTGCTTTTATTCTGCCTGCAGCGTCCGAATGTGTTCAGCTACGGCGACCTCGCCATTTTGCGCGGCATGCGCATGGTCTACCGCCACAAGGAGATCGACCGCGCACGGTTCGAGCGGTACCGCAAACGTTTTTCACCGTATTGCAGCATCGCAAGTTTATATTTCTGGGCGGTCTCCGGCGGCGCGCTCCCCGAACTCACCGACCCCGCCGCGCCGAAACCGAAGAAATAAACGTACATTTTCGCACGCATAGAAAAAGATAGTCTTCCAAAGCGTTCGTTTTGCTTAAAAAGACTATCTTTTTTATATCGTTTTTATCATGACGGAATTCGTGAGCCAGACGCCGTAACGCTCTACTTGCTGTTCTTTAATGGCCGCATAGTCGCGCTTTGGGAGCGACAAACTCAGTCCTTCGGGACTTTGACCCAGACGCCGGGGGTCTTTTCGGCTTCCATAAGGGCGCCCCAGGCGCTGATGATGGAGAGCGTCTCGCTGTGCGGGGCAGGAATGGTGCCGTTTTTGAAGAACTCGACGAGCGCCTCAATGAAGTGACGGAAGTAATCGGAGCAAATTTCCAGTACGGAATTCTCCGTGGAGCGCGCAATGTTCATCATGAACGGCGAGCCCTTTGCGTAGCCGGAAAGCGTTGCGGTGCGGCCGTCCGCAAAGCGCAGAACGCCGGTGTACACCTCGTCGTTTGTCAGGTGCATGACTTCCGTCGCGGGAGCCTGCATCATCATGAAGATCGGCTCCAGCTGGTGGATGGCGTAATCCTCAAAACCGTTCGGGCCCCATGCATTGACACCCTTGATGTTCGTTTTATCCGCTGCCTGGTACTCCTCCGCAAAACGCAGCGCGGAAGACGACCAGCACGGCGTGCCGCTCTGCTCGGCAAGATCGAGCATACGCTTTGCAGCGAAGTGATCCGGCGCGAAGGTTTTATCCACATAGCAGCGCTTGCCGGAGCGCAGCGCGAGGTTTGCGAGTTCTTCGTGCTTTTTCGGGTCGCGCGGGGCGAGCACGAGCAGAACGTCACTCTTTTCGATGAGCTCCTCCTGCGTCATCATGCGGGTGAGACCGTATTTTTCGCACCATGCGTCCGTTGTGAGGCCGCCCTCGGGGCTGTCGATTTCAGCCCAGGCGTACACGGCTTCTACCTCGCCGTTTGAGTAATCGTGCAGCATGTGAACGTAGTTATTGGCGTGCCACTCGTCTAAATAGTAATCGATAAAACCGACTTTGATCATGCTTTTGACTCCTTTAAACTGAATTTCAATACAACTTTCCGGCGTACTTTTCCGCCGGTATTCGCGTTCATTATAGCACATTCCGCCGTTTTGTACCGCAGTTTTTGCGAAATTTCGAAAGTTCATGAAAAAAGCAAACCCTTTGTGTGAAATATGCAAAAAGCGTCCCGAATGCTCGGAACGCTTTTTGCATATTTGGAAATTCGGTGTGGTTTTTACCGCCTTATCTCGCGTTTTTCTTGACGCGCAGGCGGTTGATGGCGCGGGCAAGGTTCGCCTGCGCGGTGCGGTATTCGCGCACGCTGCGCTTTTGGAGGATGGCCTCCTTCGCCTCATCAGCGGCGCGCTGTGCACGTTTGGCATCGATCTCTTCCGGGTACTCGGCGGAGTCTACAAGCACGAGGATATCGTTGCCCTCGACCTTCACCATGCCCTCGGAAACGGCAGCGGTGCGCCACTCCTTACCCGGTGCGCGGTAAGAGAGCACGCCCGGCACGACGGCGGAGATCATATTGCTGTGACCCGCCAGAATGCCGTACTGGCCGACCGTTGTGGGCACGATGAGCGACTCGCACTCGCCCTCGAAAAAGACCTTATCGGCTTCAAGCAGGTGCATCTGAAATGTACGCATCAGATCGCCTCCGCCTCTAACTGCTTCGCTTTCGCGATGACGTCCTCGAGCGTACCGACGTTATAGAACGCCGCCTCGGGGTACTGGTCCATTTCGCCGTCTACGATGGCCTTGAAGCCGCGCAGCGTCTCTTTGAGCGGGACGTAAACGCCCGGCACGCTGGAGAACTTTTCCGCGACGTGCATCGGCTGCGAGAGGAAACGCTGGATCTTTCTCGCGCGCTGCACGGTGAGCTGGTCTTCGTCGCTAAGCTCGTCCATACCGAGGATGGCGATGATGTCCTGCAGTTCGCTGTACTTCTGGAGGGTCTCCTGCACTTCACGTGCGATGCGGTAGTGCTCCTCGCCGACAACATCGGCTTCGAGGATACGGGAGGTGGACTCCAGCGGATCAACGGCGGGGTAAATGCCCTGCTCGGCGATCTTACGGCTCAAAACGGTCGTAGCGTCGAGGTGGGCGAACGTTGTGGCCGGGGCCGGGTCGGTAAGGTCATCGGCAGGCACGTAAACGGCCTGAACCGAGGTGACGGAGCCGTCTTTTGTGGAGGTGATGCGCTCCTGCAGCTCGCCCATTTCGTTTGCAAGGGTCGGCTGATAACCGACGGCGGAAGGCATACGGCCGAGAAGCGTGGAAACCTCACTGCCTGCCTGCACGAAACGGAAGATGTTATCGATGAAGAGCAGGACGTCCTTGTGCTCTTCGTCACGGAAATGCTCTGCCATGGTGAGGCCGGAGAGGGCGACACGCATACGCACGCCCGGGGACTCGTTCATCTGGCCGAAGACGAGCGCCGTTTTATCGCCGACACCGCTTTCACGCATTTCACGCCAGAGGTCGTTACCCTCACGGCTACGCTCGCCGACGCCGGTAAACACGGAGTAACCGCCGTGCTCCATGGCGACGTTGTGGATGAGCTCCTGGATAAGGACGGTCTTGCCGACGCCTGCGCCGCCGAACAGACCGATTTTGCCGCCCTTCGGGTACGGCTCCAGAAGATCGATGACCTTGATGCCGGTCTCGAGGATCTCGACGGCCGGGTTCTGCTCGTCAAACGACGGAGCTTTTCTGTAAATGCTTTTGTGCGGCTCGGTTGCGGAAACGGCTTCGCCGCCGTCGATGGGATCGCCGAGCACGTTGAACATGCGGCCGAGCGTGTTTTCGCCCACCGGCACTTCGATGGTTTTGCCCGGAGCCTCAACCTGCATACCGCGGGAAAGGCCCTCACTGCCGGAAAGCATGACGCAGCGGACCGTGTTGTCACCCACATGCTGGGCAACCTCCATCACATACCGCCGTCCGTCCACGGTAAGCGAAAGGGCTTCTCTGATTTTCGGCAGAACGCCGGACTCGAACTGTACGTCGATGACCGGGCCGGAGATCTGTACGATCTTACCTGTATTCACGTTGTTCACGCTTCCTTCCTGTGTTTTTGACGCTGTGCCTTCGCACCGGCGGAGACCTCTGTAATCTCCTGCGTGATGGCAGCCTGACGCACGCGGTTATACTGCAAGGAAAGCTCTGCGAGGAGCTTTTCCGCGTTGCTGTTGGCGGAATCCATCGCCGTCATGCGGGCATTCTGCTCGCTGCAGAAGCTATCGATGAGGGCACTGTAAATAAAGCCCGAAACGTAGCTTTGCATGATGTTGTTGAGAACCGCCTGCACGGAGGGTACAAACTCGAACGGCGTGGTGACCGCCTTTTCCACCGTATCCGTCTGGAAATAGGCGCGGTGGAACGGCAGCAGACGCGTGCAATGTGCAGAGGACGTGAGGCTGTTCTCCATATCGGTATAAATGACAAAAATCTTCTTAAAATCCCCGCGGTCGTAGCCCTCGAGCAGGATGTCGCAAATTTCTCTCGCGCGCTGCATGGTGGGGTTCTGTGCCGTATAGAGGAAGCTGTGCTCCATGGGGATATTGTGCTGCGTAAAGAAGTGGCGGCCGTATTCGCCTACAACGTAGAGCTTCGTGTCGGGATGCTCATCGAGCATGTGCATAGCTTCCTTGATGACGTTCTGGTTGTATGCGCCCGCGAGGCCCTTATCCGCCGTGATGACGAGGCACGCGTAGGTGCCCTCCAGCGGCGGCTCGCCCTCGGGGGGATAGAAATAGCGGCTATCCACGTCGTTCTGGGTACGGAAAATACGCTTGATCTCCGTGCGCAGCGCCTCGAAATACGGGCGCGTGCGGTCCAAATCGTTGCGTGCTTTGCGCAGCTTTGTGGAAGCGATAAGGTACATGGCGTTCGTGATTTTACGCGTATCCTTAACGCTTTCGATTCTGGTTTTAATCTCTTTTGTATTAGCCATAGCGAAAACCGCCTTTCCGAGCGCTTACGCGTTCTGCGGGTTTTCCGCCTTGTACTTTTCGAGGAATTCCTTCGCGACTTTCAAAATCTCTTCGCGGTCGGAGTCGGAAAGCTGACCGGTGGTATCGACACGGCGGCAGACATCGCTCATATTCTTCTCGGCGTACTTGATGAGCTCCGTGTGGAAAAGGCCCATATCGTCAAGCGGGACGTCCTGCATGACGTGGTGCAGGGCGGAGACGAGCGTGATGACCTGATCGTGCTGGCTCATCGGATGGTACTGCGGCTGACGCAGCAAACGCATAAGGCTCTGACCGTAGGTGAGCTGACGCTTTGTGGTCTCGTCGAGGTCGCTGGAGAACTGGGTGAAAACTTCCATTTCGCGGTACTGGGCAAGGTCCAGACGGATGCCGCCCGCTGCCTTTTTCATGGCCTTTGTCTGGGCGTCGCCGCCGACACGGGAAACCGAAAGACCGACGTTGACAGCCGGACGCTGGCCGGAGAAGAACAGGTCGCTCTCAAGGAAGATCTGACCGTCTGTGATGGAAATAATGTTTGTCGGGATGTAAGCGGAAACGTCGCCCGCCTGCGTTTCAACAATCGGCAATGCCGTCATGCTGCCGCCGCCGAGTGCATCGGAAAGATGCGCGGAACGCTCCAACAAACGGGAATGCAGGTAGAAAACGTCACCCGGATACGCTTCACGACCCGGGGAACGCTCCAAAAGCAGGCTCAGTGCACGGTACGCAATGGCGTGCTTTGAAAGGTCATCGTACACGATGAGGACATCTCTGCCCTGATACATGAAGTGCTCGCCGAGTGCGCAGCCGGCATACGGTGCGATGTATTGCAAGGAAGCCGGGTCACTGGCAGATGCGTTGACGACGATGGTGTAATCCATGGCACCGCGGCGCTTTAAGGTCTCCACAAGCTGTGCAACGGAGCTGGACTTCTGACCGATGGCGACATAGATGCAAACGACGTTCTTGCCCTTCTGGTTCAAAATGGTATCGAGCGCAACGGCGGTTTTACCGGTCTGGCGGTCGCCGATGATAAGCTCACGCTGGCCGCGGCCAATCGGGAACATGGAATCGATGGCGAGAAGGCCGGTTTCCATAGGCGCGTTGACCGGCTGGCGGTCGATGATGCCCGGTGCGGGGCACTCGATGGGGCGGTAGCCCTCGGCGCTGATGTCACCCTTGCCGTCGATCGGCGTGCCGAGTGCATCGACAACACGGCCGAGGAAGCCGTCACCGACCGGGATACCGGCGGTCTTGCCGCTTCTGCGCACAAGGCTGCCCTCGGTGATCTCGGCATCGTCGCCAAAGAGGACGCAGCCGATCTCATTGCGGCGCAGGTCCTGCACCATGCCCTTAACGCCGGAGGAGAACAGGAGAATCTCGCCGTAGGCGGCATGTTCAAGGCCACTGACAACGGCGATCTCATCGCCAACGGTGAGAACCGTACCGGTCTCTTCCGCTTCTGCGGACGGGGTAAAATCTTCAACGGCTTCCTTCATCAGCGGGATAACGGAATCGCTGCCGGACTTTAACGCCTTTAGCTTTTCTTCAAACTGGCGCAGACGGCTTTTGAGGCTCCAATCGTACACATCGGTGCCGACGGTAAGCGTGAAGCCGTTCAGCATTTTATCTTCTTCAAAGGTGAGCGGAATCTCACAGCCATAGGTACGCAGCAGGAATTCCGCAAAGCGCTTTTCCTGTTCGGCATCCGGGCGGCGGCTGCCGCGGAGAACAGCTACAGCCTTTTCATCTGCATTACGCATTCGGCTCTCCCCTCTCTGCCTGATCGAGGAACGCGTCATACGGATCGCCGTCTTTATAAACAAGCTTCTTGGTCGCTTCCATAGCGAGCTCGGTAAGCTCCTTCTGTGCGTCTGCGATCATCTTATCATGTACACGAGCAGCATCCTTCTGCGCATCGGCGACGATCTTATCCGCCTGTGCATGGGCATCGGAAAGCTGCTGCTGTACGCTGCGGTCGAGCTCTTTCTGTGCTTCGGTTCTCTTTGCGCTGATCTCGCCCTCAACGGACTTGAGCTGCTCCTGATAATCCGCCTTGATCTTTTCGGCGGAATCGAGTTCACTTTGGGCCTTCTGTGCCATTTCGGCATAATGCGCTTCGCGCTTTGCCATGAAGTTCTTGACCGGCTTGTACAAAAGGAAATACAGGCCGCCGAACAAAATGACGAAATTCAGTACATGCAGCAAAATCTGCTGCCAATCAATATTCAGTGGGATGTTCACGATCTACACTCTCCTTTACAGGACGAAGATGATGAGGATAACAACGAGCAGGGCATAAATGATGGCCGTCTCGATAAAGACGAGGCCGAGCATGAGGGTGGTACGGATCTTGCTTTCAGCCTCCGGCTGACGTGCGATGCCCTCAACAGCCTTACCTGCGGAGAGGCCCATACCGACTGCACCGCCGGCGGCTGCAATACCGACTGCAATAGCAGAAGCAAGTGCCTTAAGGCCAGTTGTGCTGTCTGCGGTGGTGGCTGCAGCTTCTACTGCGGTTTCGGCTGTTGCCGTGGTGGTTGCGGCATCGCCGTTTGTTGCGGCGAATACCGGAATGGAGATGGCGAGGATGGCGATGACTGCCAGCAGAATGATGGCAAGCTTCTTTAACTTTCTCTGTTTTGCGTTCATGATATTTTCCCTCCGTAGGTTAATTTTCAGCTTCTGCTTTTACTTTTTTCTTTTTCGGTTCCTGCTTCTCGGAAACCTCGCCGAAATAGAGCGCGACGAGCATCGTCAAAACATATGCCTGAATGAGCGCGTGCAGCAGCGTGAACATAACGCCCACGATGACCGGCAGCACAAAGCTCAGATTCACATAATAATACACAAGCTCCGTAACGAGCAAGCCGCTTAAAAGCGCGCCGAACAGACGGAAGCTCATGGAAATCGGCAGCGAGAACTCCTTTAAAGTGCTGCCCACGCCTTTGAAGCCGTTATACGCGATACCGCCGCCCAGAATGACGAGGTACGAGAAGCAGCCCATGGCGATGGCGGCGTTGACATCGGACAGCGGCGCCGGAAGCGTGATGGGCGAACCCTCCGTTGTGATAGCCTGAATGCCGAACAGTTCAAAGAGCGTACCGATGAAAATGTACGCGCCGGCCGTGAAGATGTACGCACCGAGGAAGCCGCTGCGCCCCGGGCTGTTGGACTTAGCCATGCCGTCGAACAGGTCTACCGCCTGCTCAAGGAGCATCTGGAACTTTCCGGGCACCATCTTAAAGCGCGGAATGACGAAAATGCGCACGATGACCGCAAACACCAGCAAGATGCCCGAGACCACCATGGCGGAGATCAGCGCCGGGTTGACATCTTTGATGCCGAAGAGGCTGATTTTGTTCGTCTCATGCAGAACCGCGTCACGCATGGTCACCTGAATCGTTTCGGTCTTCTGCACCGAAGGAACCAGAATGCTTGCGACGAGCAGCACCACAATAGCGCAGATCCACAAAGCCAGCTTTGTTTTCTTTGCTTTCATTGTTTTTCCCTTTCTTTCTCAAAATTTTGCCTTCCATTCAATATCACCGGGCAAAAATTCCCCCTTCAGCGCTGCGCCCCAAAAGGGCACACGACCGCATCTTTCGCCGCTGTGAAAAGCAGCAACAAGACACGGTCACAAGAGCACACGTTTTTGTTGACATTGACCAAATATCCTGTTACTTTTTTGTAAACTGTATTTGGAAGCATCTGTATTATACGCACATTAAATCGAATTGTAAAATGTTATATTGACATATCTACTATTTCATTTTTGATATTTTAGTAAGCCGTATGGAATTTCATTATGCCGTGCGCTATTTTTCTCTTTACAAATAAAGATAAGATGGAACGGCGCGCGGGAAAAGTCAGGCTTTTTCAACTTGACAGGGGCTTTCCCCTTGCTTTATACTGGAGAAAACAGATGGAAACGGGGAGACAATATGCGGACGGTTTATAAAAACGGCACGGTTTACACGGGAAACGGCTTTGTGACGGATTTTGCGGTGGAAAACGGAAAATTCTGCTTTGTGGGCGAGACGGATAAAGCCACGGCAGATGAAGTAGTCGATTTAGACGGAAAATTCGTCTGCGCGGGGTTTAATGACTCACACATGCATGTGCTGAACCTCGGCAATGTACTGACAATGGCGAACCTCGGCGCGCACACGACGTCTTTAAAAGAGATGCTCGACTGTCTGCGCACTTATATAAAGGAAACGGGCGTAACACCCGGCACGTGGGTGCAGGGGCGCGGCTTTAACCACGATTATTTTGCAGACGAGCGCCGCTTTCCGACACGGTGGGACTTGGATTCTGTCTCTACCGAACACCCGATCTGCATTACGCGGGCATGCGGGCACATCTGCGTAGTGAACTCGAAGGCGCTGGAAGTGTTGGGCATTACGAAGGACACGCCGCAAGTGGCGGGCGGCAGCTTTGCTTTAGATGAAAACGGCGAGCCGAACGGACAGTTTTTTGAAAACGCCGTAGCGGTGGTGTACGCGGGCATCCCGGAGCCGGATGAGGCGCAGCTGTGTGCAATGCTGCGCGCCTCCTGCAAGCGGCTGAACCGTTACGGCATCACCTCTTGCCAAAGCGACGACTACGAGACGTTCCCCGGTGTGCCGTACAAGACGGTGCAGAAGCTTTTGAGAACGCCGGGGCTGATGACGGTGCGCGTGAATGAGCAGGCACAGTTTACAAACGTAGAGGCGCTTTCTGAATATATCGAGAGCGGCGATGCGTATTTTGAAGACGATATGTTCCGCGCGGGACCGCTGAAGATCATCTCGGACGGCTCGCTCGGCGCACGCACAGCGTGTTTAAGCCGCCCGTATGCGGACGATGAGAACGCACGCGGCATTCCGCTATACACGAATGCGGAATTGAACGGGCTTATCTCTCTTGCGAACGAAAAGGGACTTTCCGTTGCGGTACACGCCATCGGCGACGGGGCGCTCGACAACGTATTGGACGCTTACGAAAAGGCGCTTCATGAGCACCCGCGCGACGACCACCGACATGGCATCGTGCACTGCCAGATTGTGCGGCGTGACCAGATTGAGCGCATGAAGAAATTAAAGCTGCGCGTGAATTTGCAGTCGATCTTCCTCGACTACGACACGCACATTGTGCGCGAGCGTGTGGGCGATGAATTGGCGAGCACGAGTTACCCGGCTAAGACGCTTCTGAATGCGCGCATTCCGTTCTCGAACGGCTCGGACGCGCCGGTGGAGGAGCCGAACGTGATGCGCGGCATGGAGTGCGCGGTGACGCGGCGAAGCATTGGCTCAACGGACGCACCGTATCGCCCGGAGGAAGCGCTGACGGTACGGGAGGCCATCGACTCGTTTACAAAAAGCGGCGCGGTGGCGTCATTTGAGGAAGGCAAAAAGGGCGAGATTGCAAACGGACAGCTTGCGGACTTTGTGGTGCTTTCCGAAGATCCGTTCAAGGCGGACGCCAACACGCTGCACCGTATTGAAGCCGAGGCGACGTATTTGGGCGGCAAATGCGTTTACAAAAAATAAAACGATGAAATTTCCGGGTAAGGCTTGTCTTTGCCCGGTTTTCGTTTATAATGGATAGGGCACGTGTATTCGGCGCGCCGCTTATTTTTCTCAGGGGAGAACATTTATGGGTAAATTTACATTTCATCCGGTCAAATCGCTGCGGTCTGACCCGAAGCTGCGCATGCTGTGCCTTTTCGGTATTGAGGGCTTTTTATTGCAGTATGCCGTTTTGCTTTACTCGCTGGCGAACAATTTGTATGCGACGAATCTTGGCGCGACGGACACGCAGATCGGCCTTGTGCAGATGGTGCCGAACATGGTGGCGGGCATCTGTATGATTCCGGTGGGATTCCTTGCGAACCGTACGAAGACGAGCCGCACGGTGCCGTTCATACTGGCGCTGTTTTTGAGCGCGGCGTATTTTGCTTACGGCTCTGTGCCGCTGTTCGGCGAGCACCGCATGACGGCATTTTTTGTATTTCTCGGCATGACGGTGGGCGGCATTGCGCTGTATAACGCGCAGTGGCAGACATTCTTCGGTGACGCGGTGGAGCCGGGCCTGCGCAACAGCGTGTTCACGTTCCGCAGCCGGTGTCTGTTCTTTGTGGGCATTGTGGTGCCGCTTTTGTGCGGCAATGTCATGACGCTGATGCCGGACACCGAGGGAAAGCTCATTGTGCTGCGCATTTTCTTTTATATTGCAGGCGTATGCATGCTTTTGCAGGCGTTTGTGCTGCGCCGCATCCCCTGTCCGCCGCGCAAGGCGGAGGAAAAGCAGGAGATGGGACTGAAAATGTTCCCGGAGGCTTTGAACCAGATGGTACGCAGCAAGCCGTTCCGCGGCTTTTTCATCTGCATCATGCTGTTTTACCTTTCGTGGCACCTGGACTGGAGCCTTTGGTACATAGCGGAGACAAAATATGCCGGCATGAACGAAGCGCAGCTGAGCTTTTTTCAGGCTTTGTGTTCCATTTGCCAGATGATCTTCATCGGCTTTTTCTCGAAGCTGTGCCGCCGCAAATCCGAGCATTTTACAATCATTTTTGTGTGCGCTGGCTTGCTGCTCTGCCCCATTACGGTGGCTTCTATGACGTTGCTGCCGCAAAGCGCGCGTATGCCGTATTTTATGATTCTGGCGCTCATCGGCAACATTCCGCAGGGTGCGACGAACATGTGCGTGGTGCAGCTACTTTTGCAGGCGACGCCGAAAAAGAACCGCGCGCTTATCATCAGCATTTATACGCTGTTTGTGACGCTGAGCAACTCGCTTCTGCCGTTCTTCGGCGTTTCGGTCTACACGGCGCTCGGCGCGAACGACACGGCAATCTTCACGGTGAACGTGATCGAATCTGCGGCACGCTTTGGGGTGCTGATTATGATGATCCTCCGTTACCGCATGATGAAGCGCCGCGGCGACTTGTTCCGCCCGCTGTGCGAGGAGTAAGGAGAAACGTATGGCTCTTGTTTTATACCATGTTGAAGACGCTGCGAAGGAAAAGCAGCTTTCCGCGCTGTGCAGAGAGCTGCACCTGACGGCAAGACGGCTGACGAACGCCGACCGTGACCGCGCAGTTGCAGCGCTGTGCGGCGAGAAAGTGAACGCGAACGTGCAGAAAGCCCCGGCGGGCTACAAGCTGCCGGAGGTGCTGATTTTCTCCGGCTTTGCGGGTGAGATGCTGGACGTGTTCCTTGCAGCGTACAAAAAAGCGGGTATCGCGCCCATTCCGTTGAAAGCCGTACGCACGGAGCACAACGACAAGTGGAGCCTTTACGCACTGTGCGAGGAGCTGCGCCGCGAGCACGCCGCCATGCTGCTGCGCGGGAGCTTTGGAAAGTAAGGTTATTGATAATTTAAAGATGGAACGACCCCGAGGGTTTGGAACTCGGGGTCGTTTTTTATACAAAAAGTGCCCGCAGAAAATGACTCTGCGGGCGCTTGGGTTTTAGTTTTCGTTTAAGGGGTTGGGGCCGGCGCCTACGTCGTAGATCTGGATATAGAACTGCGAATTGGAGACGAGGAGCATATAGGCGGGGTCGTAGCTGCGGATGGGATAGAGCGTATCGTAGGCTTTGCGCACCTCGCCGTTTGCGAGCTGCTGTGCACCGAGGCGGTAGGTCGCCTCCGTGACGCGGGAGGCAGCGTCGCCGTAATCGCCGGCGGCCTTGAACTCCGCGATGGCGTTTTCGTAATCGGCGTTGTTGTAATACTGCTCCGCTTTCAGCGCGTGGATGCGCAGAAGCTGCGTCGGGCAGTCTTCATATTCGCCGAGCTTTGCGAAAATTTCGGTCGCCTTGTCGTACTCGCCGTCTTCGACGAGCTTTAACGCCTGCGCGTAGTAGGCGGCGTCAATCTTCGGGAGAAGGTCTTTATCGGTGACATACTCAAAATAGGTAAGTGCTTTTTCTTCGTCGCCCTTTTCGTAGAACGCGATGCCTTTATCACAGAATGCGGCCTGCATTTTCTTATTCTGCTCCGCGTTGACTTCTTTAAAATGCGCGGCGGCAGACTTTAAGTTATCCGCTTCGAGGGCCTTCATGCCGAGCTCATAGTGACAGGTCTCGATTTTTTCGGCGGCATCCTTGTAATCCTTGAGGGGTTCGAGGAGATTTAACGCGTCTTCGTATGCGCCGCTTTCAAACGTCTTTACGGCACGGCGGTACTCGGCCTCGGTGATCCGATCTTTGCTGTCTTCGTAATCGCCGAGGGCGGTGAAGGCTTCGATGGCTTCTGCGAATTTCTCGTTTTCGAGCAGGTCGCAGGCTTTTTTGTACTCTGCCTCCATGATACGGGCGGCGCTGTCGCTGTATCCGTCGAGCGCCGTGAACGCGGTGATGGCTTCGTCATACTTGCCGGCTTCGAGCAAGGCGGCGGCATCGTTATAGTGGTTCTGCGGGATGATGTAGACGATGAGCACCACGACGAACGCGGCGATGAGGACGGCGAGCGGAATGGAAATGGACAGGAAAATTTTGCGGTGGAGCCGCTTTTTGCGGGCAGCTTCCTCAGCGGCAGCCTTTTCCTCTGCCGCTTTGCGGGCGGCAGCTTCGGCGGCGGCTTTTTCCTCTGCCGCTTTCTTTTCTGCGGCGATGCGGGCGGCCTCGGCCTTTTCAGCTTCAGCCTTGTTATAGGCTTCGAGGTTTTCTTTCAGCTTTTCTTCGTCTTCAAACAGTGCGTGCTGGGGCCCGTACTCGGCACCGCAGGCGGCGCATTTTTCTTCATCTTTGTGGTTCACTTCGCCGCAGGCGCACATCCAGAGGTCTTTGTATTCCTGCGGGACGAACTGCGCCGCAGCTTCTTTATCCTCTGCCATTTCGCTGAAATCGCGCTGATACTGTGCGCGGAGATCTTCGTCCTCCATGACGTCCGCGATTTTCGCCTGTTCGGGGAGATTTTCAAACAGCAGTGAGGCACTGCCGTTCCAGAACACGTCTTCGCCCTCGAACTGCACCTTCTTAATGGCGACGGAGAAGCTGTACGCGGCGTCATCAACGTCGATCTCCTCGTCTGCGCCGAAGACCGCATCGCGGCCCAAAATAGGCACGAGATAGCGGCGGTCGCGCACGACGGCGAGCTCGTTTGTGGCTTTGTCGAAAATGTGGATATCGACATAAACGCTCGTCACGGCACGGGGGTCGATATTGCGGAACGCGAGACGCAGGAATGTGCGCGGGGAAGCCGCTTCTTCCTGCTCTGCGGGGAGAGTAGCTTCCGCAGTTTCGGTCTCTTCCGCTTCGGCAGACACGGTGGGCTCTTCACGGTACAGCGCGCCGCTTTGCAGCAAGACCGGGCAGGACTCTCTATATTGATTTTTCAGTTCAAAAAGCGGCTCAAAATCGGCCATAGTTTCTTTCCGTCCTTTTTATCTGCTTATCGTCGAGGCCGTTGTGGCTTCGACGGTTTTCATACAATACATACTCAGTTTAATTATACCTGATTAGGGCGAAAAAGCAAGGAAAAAGTGCGTGGGTGGGGAGAAAGTTTTGGACAAAAGAAAGGTGCTGTGAGGTTTGCTAGTGCAGTGTATTAAAAAAGGGCGGCACAAAGCCGCCCTTTCAGGAAACCCATGCAACTGGGTTTCGCCATTTGCAAATGGCGACCAAAGGTTTCTCCTTTGGAATCCACAACCGAACGAGAAGTTCGGTTTCAACTTCTTTGAAAAAAGTTGGATCAAAAACTTTTAACCAAGGTTGCCGTCAGCTTGTTCTCTTACTTCAAGAACGGCAGCTTGCCGATGATGGCGGCGTCCTTTGCTTTGCCGCTGCATACCTGGAAGAAGCAGATGATGCGCACGACGAAGAGGATTGCAATGCAGACAGCGCCGGCAATCGGCACAATGAACGTGAAAGCAAGCACAGCGGAAACGATGAGCAGCAGGGTGCTGACGATGTCGAGCTTCAACGCCTGACGGGAATGGAACGCCGCGTATTTGCTCTGCGGTGCCGCAAGCAGTGCGATGATGATGCCGACGGTGCCGAGAATGTACGCTGCCATGGCGATGACCTTATTCTGGGAGACATCCTCCGGGTCGAACTCTGCGGTGTGATCTGCCGGGTCATACACAGGCTGCTGGGGATAGACCGGCTGCTGGTATACGGGCTGCTGCGGGTAAACCGGCGGCTGGGGCTGCTGATCGGCCACGGCTGCACGGTGAAGAGCGCCCTAAACGAGATGACGATGGTCGCCGAAGGCTACTTCGCCGCCGACTGCATCCGCCACGTCAACTTGCGCCACAAGATCGACATGCCCATCGCCGGGATGGTCTACCGGGTGCTCTACGAGGGCGCCTCGGCGCGCAGGTGCATGCAGGAACTGACAACCAAATTAATTTAGTTAGCGATATGATGAAAAATGTGAAATTGGACATTGCCAAGACGGGCATTGAAATTTCCGCCGACATCGAGGCCAAAGCGCAGACAGCCAATGCCCTGCTGCATTCGGGCAAAGGCGCCGGCAACGATTTTCTGGGTTGGGTGCACCTCCCCTCCTCGATTTCGGAGAACGAGATCGACGCCATCCGGAAGGAGGCTGCGAAACTGCGCTCGAAGGCCGACGTGGTCGTCTGCATCGGCATCGGCGGCTCGTACCTCGGCGCCAAGGCCGTGCTCGAAGCCATGAGCGACCCCTTCAAACTGCTGCACAAGGAGCAGAAGGACCCCACGGTCATTTTCGCCGGACAGAACATTTCGGAGGATTACACCGCCGAACTGCTCGCCGCGCTGAAGGAGCATTCGATCGCCGCCATCGTGATTTCGAAGTCGGGCACGACGACCGAGCCGGCCATCGCGTTCCGCCTCATAAAGGCCGAGATCGAGAAGCGTTACGGCAAGAAGGAGGCTGCGGAGCGTA
>OLVX01001773.1_pt1 | contig 17270 bp, 15 predicted proteins | sample 1673271 | NCBI WGS metagenome assembly OLVX01 (sample SAMEA3178939, study PRJEB25190) | human gut metagenome | biome: human gut; feature: human-associated habitat; material: faeces | place: Austria | collected 2013
ATTGCGGTTATGAATCGCCAAATCAATATGAGAATAATTATTATTCAAAGCATTAGAATTTAAAATTTATCTATTTTAGGAGTCCTTTTTCTTGACATAGTACCAAATCCTCATTCAATAACAATTGAACTGAAAAAGATGAAATTTTTTCTTTGTTGTCTTCATGATTTCTACAATACCAATTATATGATTCAATTGGAATTTCTTGATTGATCACGCACTCCTTCATAAAGCGCAATACTTCTACAAAATTAGATTTACCACTAGCATTAGGCCCATAAATCACAGTACTTTTCAAAAGTGATATTGTATCCGATTCATACAGTCTTTCTTTTTGTTTTCTTAATTTATTCGAAGCAATCATACTAAAAGCAGTTAAATCATTGAATGATTTAAAATTCTGCACTTTTACCCCTATAAGCATATTTTTTCTCCTTTTAGAAGTATATTATACTACACACCATAGCTTCATTAATTTATTAATGTGATTTTTTCTCGTTTATATTTTTTAAAGGTATAAGTGAGCAAAAATAAGCAACGCTATGTAAACAGAGCCACATAGATTGATACCAAAATATGATATTAACCGATTGTTTTTAGATAGAATGTTCAATGAGTAATTTTTTTTACTGCTTTTAAGTTATAAACTTTATCAGCTACTCTTTTTCTCTCTGTCTCTATCCCATTGAAAATATAATTGCAATAAATAAAATTATCCTCGTCTTCTTCTATTGATGGTTGAAGTTCTTTAATTATTCCAGTAGTTTTCAGATATGTACAGCCTCCACAACTTATTAAAACTTGTGTTAATGATCCTTTTAGATTCGCTTATTCATTATCTGTATAAGCCTTATCCAAAACTGTTTCTAAAAGAGTTTTAATTGAGGTAAAAATTATTTACCATTATTTTTAATTTTAACCAACTTCTATGCCTGTTAATATATATTTAATTCTCTGTTTCTCCAGTTTAGGAAGAATAGCAAAGTCGGTACCAAGGGATGCAACACCTGCCATGATTACCGCACTGCCGACCGCCATCTAGTCCACCGTGCCACCGGGCATCTGTGTCGCAATAAGAGCAAGTCTAGAATTGAACATCGTCTTTCAAACATGGATGCCGGTGTCTCCACCATTCTGCACGCATCAGATACTTCATTACGTTTTTCTCCAGATTAAAAAGGCATGAAAAAGGATCCTGATCATCACCAAGATGCTTCTTCATGCATTGATATTTACTTGATAAAGTAGGCACTCAACTTTCCGCTTCCCTTTTGCTCAAGTTTATCAACCTCGCAAAGCTCTTTAAGCAAGCGGAATGCCTTTGTTGTTCCTGCACCAATCAAATCTTCAACTTCTTTTCTTGTTATGCTACCATTTTCTCGCGCATACTGAATGATGAGATTCTTCTGCTCATCTAGTGAAATATCGTTCTTCACATACTCTATTTTTTGTGTCTCAGCTTCTTGCTCTTCATTTTGATTCGGAAGTGTCACCCGAAAAACACCCTTTGCGGTTTCAAACTCTGGCTGGAATGGACATGCTTTATAGGCACGCTCAATTTTTCCGATTCCAGTACCATAACTCTCAATCAATCTCATACGGTAGAAAACAGCTGCAAGGTTCGGATTTCTCGATTGTGAAACACCAAGAAAAATTGATTTCAGTTCCAAACCTGATACAAGACCTCCAAGAGAAACAAATTCAATTCTGTCCTCATAGACATTGACCAAATTGCTTCCACTAAAAGAGTAATCACGATGAACGATACTATTCAGTAAAGCCTCTCTTACTGCTTCCTCCGGGTAATCCCTTCTATCCGTTCGATCCAGACCTGAAAATGTAGCTTTCGTTTTATTGACTAAATCAATAAACTGGTAAACATCTTCAAGTTGCTTTAATATAGAGCCCTTAAATTCCTTTCTGTCTCGGAACAATTCCTTATCTGTTCCTTGAAATAGCGCAACTTTCGTTGTTGTTTCACATTGGTCTGATAAAAGCAATGCAAGATTTGTATATAAGCCATCTTCACCAATTAGCTTGAGAGTTCGCATTTGCGATGGTCCGATTTCGATAGACCTTCTCTGCATCTCTGTTTGGAAAGTATGAAACGTCAATTCCTGATTCATACTTCGGCATAGTTCAAAAGATCTGCCACTGTTTTGAAGAATCATCTCCCGAATCCCCTCTTCAGTCATTGGCTGTGTAGAACTTCCTTTTCTTACATACACTCCACCAGGCTTCAGGCCTTTTTCACGGAGATAGTATGGTCGATTTGTTCCTGTTTTAACATCTATTTCAATAACTTGCTTTTCTTCTAATTCTACCGAGTTGACTCTAACAAACGGCATTATGTCTGGTGCCAGCGAATCCTTCAAAGAATTCACGATTTGTAGCATCACACCATCCGGATCACCAATACCCAGAACTGCTCCATCTTTTCGTACTCCAACATAAACTGTGCCGCCCTCTGCATTCGCAAATCCCATCACCTCTTTTCGGATGTCAGGGACATACTCTTGTTTAAATTCAACATTCTGGTTCTCAAATTCTAACATCTTCTAAGCCTTCCTTTCCCATTTCTTTCTTCTTTCTTTCTTATTTTATGAAAGAAAGAAAGAAAAATCAAGAAGTGTAGAAACAAATTGTTTCGTCTATTAAAAACAATCATGCCACGTTCATTGTAGACGCTCCAACGCTGCTATTCTTCATTTCGGATGCAATGATCTAGTGCCATGATTGCAGCGAAGATATCATTCTAGCAATTTTGCCTTGGCCGGCTTGATGTTGCCTTCCATCAAAAGCTTATAGAATTCCTTGGTAGGCAGACTCATATCTTTAAATTCCTGGTCAAATGTTGAACGGCAGATTCAATCTATATCAATAATCTTTTTGTAAAAACCCTTTGAACTTAATTAAAAAAATCATCTTAAATCAATCCATTTCAACAGCTTTTACTTTCATATCGTTATCAAGCATGTTTAAAAGCAATTCGTTTCTGTTTAAAATCTGTAGAACCTCTTTTAATGTTTTAAATGCATGAGCATCTTTACCAACATATTTTTTGGGCCATTGAATTAAAGGATTATCAATTGCAGATTGTGGAATTAAAACATCTCTACCCCGTTTTAATGCATAATCGGCTTGTTTCAATGCACCACTCGATTCTTGTGCTTCCATAATGATAGTTGCTAATGAAAGACCACTCATAACTCCATTACGTGTTGGAAAATTTCATCTATTATCTATTAATAACATTACATGGTAGAAGTTGAGTTACTACCAACCCATTCTTTTCAATTTGAATTTGTAGTTCATTTTCTTGTTGTATACTAAATTCTCAACCCATTGAGTTCATAACAAAATATGTGTATAATTTTCCTATGAATAAGGAGGTGCTTTTATGCCGAAAATCAAATCAAGTGCTGATTTAAGGAACAATTACAATGAAATTTCTACATTTTGTCATAATTATCCAGAACCAGTTTTTATTACGAAAAATGGAAAAGGCGACCTTGCAGTTATGAGTATTGAAGCCTACGAAGATCTTACCAGCCGCTTTGAACTATACAGCCAAATTAAGGAAGGAATAGATGATGTTGCATCAGGCAATACCAAACCTTTCTCTAAAGCTATGGCAGATATCAGGAGTCGCCGCACACGATGAGTTATCAGCTTCATATCACATCCACCGCAGAGCATGATATTATGCGTACTGTGGATTACATCGAATTTGTACTCAAAAATCCTCAAGCTGCTGACAATCTGTTAGATGCTGTCACAAAGCAGATAGGAACATTATCCGATTTTCCTCAAAAGTTCCATATTGTCGATGATCCAGTTTTAGCCAGTTGGGAAATTCGTTTTGTAATAATCAATAATTACCTTGCCTTTTATACTATTAATGAAGAAAAGCAGTCAGTTATTGTAGTCCGTTTTCTCTACAAGAAAAGCAACTGGTGTTCCATTCTTCGACAGGGATTTTCCCTGGTTTAAGGAATCTGTTTTTGCAGATTCCTTTACTTTTTTTAAACCTCTCATCATTGCAGTGACAAGATTCTTGGAAACAGGTTTCTTTTGCAACCTTTCTTACCAAGCTATCCTTTAGAACGGCAGATTTGACACAAAGCTAAATTTATGTAAACTTTAATCAAAAAATTCAATTGTTTACATCTAACGAGATTTTTCACGCTAATAAAGAACCGTTAAAAAAAACGCCCAGAAAATCTGAGCGTAATTTGTACTATCCTAATTTCTTAAGAATGTTATCTAATTGTGTTTTCGTCATTTCTAGCTTTTCTGTGTAAGATGCTAGTTTTTCTTTTTCTGCATTGACTTTAGCTTCTGGTGCTTTATTGACGAAGCCAGGATTTTTCAACATGCCTGAACAACGTTTGATTTCGTTTTCTAGGCGTGCAATTTCTTTTTCTAGTTTTCCTTTTTCTTCTTCTAAGTCAATTAATGCATCCATTGCAACTGTTAATACAGCTTTTTCGATTGTACGAGAAAGTACATCTTCTGTATTCAAGTCTTCTTTGACTGTGGCGTGTGCCATGCGTGCTAGGATTGCAGTTGATTCTGTATTTAGTGTTACATAGCCGTTGTCGTTGTGTAGTGAGATTGTTAGGTCTTCGCTTGGTTTCATTGAATATTCGACTTTGATTTCACGTACGGTTTGAATAGCACTGATGACTAATGCCATTTCGTCTTTTTCTTTGTCTGTGTATTCGAATTCAACTTTTTCTGGCCATGTTTCTACATTTAAGCTTTCTTTTTCGTGTGGCAAGTTCAAATAGATTTCTTCTGTCACAAATGGCATGAATGGTGATAATACTTTTAGAATTCCCATCATGACTGTGTATAGTACAGCTTTTGTATTGGCTACTAGGCTTTCATCATCTGAGTATAGTGTGGCTTTTGATAGTTCAATGTACCAGCTGCAGAAGTCGTCCCATACAAAGCTATATAGTTCGTTTCCTACGATGGCTAATTCATATTTATCCATGTTTGTTGAAACGTGGTCTAATACTTCGTTAAAGCGTGCTAGGATCCATTTGTCTACGCTGTTGGCTTTTGACATATCTAGTTCTGGTTTTGTATCACCAATTTGCATTTGAACATAACGAGCTGCGTTCCAGATCTTGTTAATGAAGTTCCAGCTTGCGTCCATCTTCGTTTCGTCAAAACGCAAGTCTTGTCCTGGTGTTGAGTTTGTTGTTAAGAAGAAGCGTAATGCATCAGCACCTTTTTCTTGAATCACATCCATTGGATCAATACCATTTCCTAATGATTTTGACATTTTGCGTCCTTGTGTATCACGAACAAGTCCATGGATCAATACGTCTTTGAATGGACGGTTCTTCATGCAGTAGCGTGTTTGGAAGGCCATACGTGCTACCCAGAAGAAGATAATGTCATATCCTGTTACTAATACATCATTTGGGAAATATCTTTCTAGATCGGCTGTGTTTTCTGGCCAGCCAAGTGTTGAGAATGGCCATAATGCACTTGAGAACCATGTGTCTAATACGTCTTCATCTTGTGACCAGTTTTCAATGTCTTTTGGATCTTCCATTCCCACATAGATTTCACCTGTTTCTTTGTTTGTCCATGCTGGAATTCTGTGTCCCCACCATAACTGACGTGAAATACACCAGTCTTCAATGTTTTCTAGCCATTGTTCAAATGTTTTATTGAAACGTGGTGGTACAAAGTTAATTCTTTGATCTTCGATTTCTTGGTTCTTTAATACTTCTTCAGCCAATGGTTTCATCTTCACAAACCATTGTTTACTTAAGTATGGTTCTACAATAACACCCGTTCTTTCGGAGTGTCCTACTTGGTGTAAATGTTCTTCAATGTGATCTACAACACCCGCTTCTTTAAAGTCGTTAACTAAGGCTTCACGACATTCAAATCGATCCATACCAGCATATTTACCACACATATCATTCATGGTTCCATCTGGATTCATACAGATTGGCATTGGCAAGTTGTATTTTTTAGCTAATGCGAAGTCATTAGGGTCATGGGCTGGTGTACACTTCATGACAGCTGTACCAAAACTCATGTCAATATAGTCATCTGCCATGATTGGAAGTTCGTCTCCGTTGGCAGGGTTAATGGCGTGCATTCCAACGATGTCTTTATATCTTTCGTCATCTGGATGTACAAAAATTGCTTGGTCGGCAAACATAGTTTCTGGACGTGTTGTCGCAATCACTAATTCTTGTCCTGTTTCTACGACTTTATACTTGAAGTAGTACATGTGTCCCATGATTTCTTTGTGTTCAACTTCAATGTTCGACAATGCAGTTTTAGCTTCTGGGTCCCAGTTAATAATTCTTTCACCTTGATAGATCAATCCATCATTATATAAATCTACAAAGACTTTACGAACGGCATGAGATAATCCTTCGTCTAATGTAAAGCGTTCACGACTATAGTCTAAAGATAGTCCTAATTTAGCCCATTGGCTACGAATAGTCGAAGCATATTCTTCTTTCCATTCCCATGCTCTTTCTAAGAATTTTTCACGACCAATGTCATAACGAGAAATTCCTTCTGATTTTAAACGAGCATCTACCTTTGCCTGTGTCGCAATACCCGCGTGATCCATTCCGGCTACCCAACATACATCGTAGCCTTTTAATCTTTTATAACGACATAAAATATCTTGTAGTGTTGTATCCCATGCATGTCCCAAGTGTAACTTTCCTGTTACGTTTGGTGGAGGGATCACAATACAATATGGGCGTTTAGACAAGTCGCCCGCTGTGAAATATCCTTTTTCAATCCAATTTTGGTATTTATCATTTTCTACTGCTAAATGATTATACTTTGCTTCCAACGTCATCCACAATCATCCTTTCCGTACATATAAAAAAGCACATCCCCATAGGACGTGCTTGACGTGGTACCACCTAATTTTATTCTCATTCACATTAACGCTGTGTCACGAAATTTACTACTCTTAGTTCATAAATTCAACTCAAAGACTACCTTCACTTATCCAACACACAAACTTTCACCAACCGCTTGCTCTCTATAGAATTGGTATAAACTACTCCTTCTTATCATCGCTTTGAATTTAGTTTATCAAAGAAAAAGTAAAAACTCAAATCATTTTGAAAAATTAGTTGTTTTATTCTCTACTTTACTATATGATGATTAAAGAAAGCGGTGTAAACATGGATAATCAATTATACAATCAAATCAAAGCTGTTCATGAACAATATATTAAAGAACAGAATCGTTTAGAAGACGAAATCGATAGACTAAGACGAGAAATCGTTTGTCTAGATAATGAAGACGAAATTGAGGCGTTAAATAAACTCGTTAAGATCGATGATATTAAGCGTAAGATGGTTGTAGAATTCATTCATAGTTTAGATAAGATTGTAGAACAGTAATCTACAATCTTTTTTTGTTTGTTAAAACTCACCATTTTTATAAGCTCTGGCAATCACATACGAAGGTTCATAATAAGCACCATTCGTATAATCGTCAATGACTTGACAAATAGCATCATTATAGATTCGTATAAGTCCTTGTATATAATCTTCATTTGGAAGTAAGGTATCCACTATTAATCTTGCGTATACTTTTCCCATATCCAATTCAGTTGGAATGCGAGAACATAATTCACTATTTACATTTTCAACATGAAAACTACCATACTCTAGTTTATATTCATCCATCAAATCATGTACTACCTTATCTGGATTATCACTATGTAGAACATTCGCAACACTAATAAGATGATACAAATGATCATATCCCAGTTGATTCACAACATATTGATTTCGTTGATGAAGAAACCGAGATGTCTTTTCAATCATATAGCATACATAAAATAAATCATTTTCTGTTACTAGTTCATCAAAGTATTTATTTCTCATAAGCTATAGCTCCTTTGATAAGAAAGACACTTTAAAGCTTCTTCTGTACAAAAAACAATTTGATGTGTGGGATACTTAAATTTAACAAGTTCCCAAAAAGCAATTCTCGTAATTAAGCCACGCGCAAAATCATCCACATAATTCCAAATCGTATCATCTGCCATAGGCCCTTCTACAATATCATACGTATGTGTTATTCCTCTTCTTGACGAAACAACAAAGTCTAACCATTCATCGCTCATCTGTTCGAAAACTTTGCAGTTTAAATCCAAATTTTCAGTATACGAATATACATTCACAATATGATTCTTCTTTTTAGTTAATGCCCATCGCATTGCTTGTTTTTCAAAATTTGTACAATAGAATCCATATCCAAAATCTTTATAATAACCATCTGTAATAATTTTTGGTTTATTTACAATTACATTACTACCATGATAAACTTCCATCATTTCACCTTCACTCCATCTACTATGATTATATCAAAAACTAAATTATGTTATTAGACATTTATTAATATCTAACCTTAAATATGCTTTTCTTTATTTAATAAATTCACAAACCACACTCATATCTATTATAAATTTAACTAGTACGGTAATATCAAACCGTCGACTATGACTCTTTTATTTGTAAAGATTACAAAGTAATGCTTCGATTGACTACGAAGAATAAAGAAAATATATAGGATATAATAATCAATGATCATTAAAAAGCGGTCTCTCGGTACACGATTGAGGCATTTAAATATCATATCATGACAATCAGCCTGGTAGCGGTTAACTACTCGGCTGATTTCTGTATATTTATTTAAGAACTGTGCTCAGAAACAAAAGGTAACAAAACGAGCATAATGCTAAAGGCATTATCAATTATCTCTATATACTCACTCGGATCATTTTGAGCATCTATAACTATTTTTAATTGTTCATACCAACCAAAGAAAATCTGCATAGCATTTAATAATTCTCTATTTTTCTCATCTGCAACCTTAATTAGTTTATTAACGATACTTTCAACCAAAATAAAATCGTCCCACAAAATGCTTATTTGATTAACTAGTTGTTTTGTGTATGCAGTTACGTTACTAAGACATTTGTCATCAACTGATACTTGAAGGATTTGCTGATACCTCTGAAGGTATAAATGCATTTCACCAAGTTTCTTCATAGCCTCAGTCCACAATCCGAGAGATTTAGTTGCGCTAATTTTCTCATTCAGTACAGGTTCTATTTCGCAAGGATACATTGATTTAGTTATGTTGGATTCCTCTGTATCCAAAAGTTTAAAGAACGGAATCGAGTAAACTATTGGTGAGAACGCACCAGAAAACACAGGCACATAGGCTAACTCCAAAGATTGTGTTTCCAAATACCATCTATCACTTGATGGTAAAATACTATTCTTAAATGCATCTCTAATTGTCATTACAATCTTAGTGTACTCATTTTCAAGGCTGTTATCACATTCCATATTGTAATCAACACAAATATAAGCATGTTTATCACCCTTAAGAAGGGTACCATTAAGCTTTGTAACAACTTTTGAAAGTGTATCATTAAAATAGTTAGTTCCTTTTCGATATTTTTGCTTAGAATCATAAGCGATGGCATTACCTTTAGGCGGATTATCAAGTACGTAACGACAGACATTAACTAAAGTAAGCATATTTTCGAGCTCTTGTCTGGAAAAGTTTTCATCAAGTGAACTATAGTCAGAAAACAACAAATTATACTCTTTTTGAAAATCTACGAGTGCTTTGGATGCCGAATATAGATTATACATGGCAAGCCTTGGATTTTTTACAACACTAATATCCTGCTTCTTAATTCTTACACGTAGAATCTCTCCAAATTGATTATAGAAATTGTCTAATGAAGAATATACTTCATTCAAACGTTTTCTGAAATTTTCGTACTTTCCAACAGAAAGTAATTGACGCATCGGAAAAAATTCTGCAGCAGGACTTTTAGCATTTCCTTCAGAATAAAGGCAGTATGGGTCAACAGCAGAATAAGGAAGTCGATTTTCGTTAAATGTGTGTACTCTAAACACTTTCAACCGATCATCAATCCTTTTTCCACGACTCTGCGTATATCTTCCTTTCTTATATACATCATCAATGAGTTTGGTTGTTTCAACAATTAAATCATTGACATTACTTCTCATTTTATCTATATCAGATACATATTCCTGCCACGAAGAGGGACGCAAGCTATAATCTATTCGTATTTTTGTCCACCCATTCAATTCTGATACCCAGTTATTAGGACGATTACTACGATGGATGTGAAGTTTATCGTCAAAAGCTTCAATCCCAAAATCACGAAGAAGATCAACACCTATTAGCTCAATATCAATATACTCTTTGTCAGGATACAACTGTTTTAAAATATCAAGCATTTTCATACGCCAATAATGGTTTGTGTTATTGGTACTATCTAGACCCTTCGTTTCTGTCATAAGGGGCGGAATAAATTTGCAAGACACTTTATCACTCGTGACTGTAAAAGAAAGTACATGCATTTCAGGGATAAGCCTTTCCTCAAATACATCTAAAGCTAATAAATAGCTTTCGAACAATGATGGATGCTCAAAAAGTCCACGTATTGCATCTGCAGATGGTTGGAGCCCTCCTGCGCACACATCATTAACTATTTCGTTAGTATTGTATGGTAATTTAATTTTCACATTACGCTTTGCCATCCAAAATAGCGCATATCCAAACGATGAACGATCAGTATCTGAGTTAGGCAAAACTGATGGTACTGCACTATTATTAATGAAGTAATCTGTTGCTTGGTAATTAATAGAGAGTGAAGTTAACGAACTCTTAACCTCATCGATGGCATTTTGTATATCCACCTCATTAAAAATAGACCAATCTTTCATTCCATCTAGAATCAGCTTATCTGATTGTAGAATCCCAGAAAGATCAATAGGTAAAAAACATAACCATCCCTTGCCACGTTTTGCTACTAGAGAGCTAATAAATGTCATGTTGCTATCGACATAACGTTTTACATCTAACCAAAGCATTGACTTAATGGCATTTGCATATCCTATCCAATCGTTAAACCGTATTTGAGAAAGGCATTGTATATCTTTGATGTCGTATCCCTGATTAGAAAAATAATCCAACAGAATTACTCTTACATTTTTTGATGAGATACATGACAAAGCCTTGAATACAACATCTCTTGGCGTAGTGTAAATCTGATTGCATAACGCATCAAAAACAATTTTCGCACGTACAGAATGAAGTGCTTCGATGGATCCATCATCACCTACTCTGATTAAATATTCATCTTTCAAACGTTTTATAGCAGAGTTTATTGTAGAACAATGAATTTCATTTTTTACAGAAGCAAGATTAACAGCACATCCCAATCGACCTACGTAGCAAACTAGCTGAAGCAGTTCTAACCATTCATCCGAAACACCATTTTGAAGCAATGCATCAATCTGATTTTGGAGTCGCTGGGCCAAAGTCTGATTATTCGTCAACAAATAAACAAATTCAATTAATGGTCCTTGTCCGCCAAATGATTGCCATGCCTCTTCAAAAGTTCTGTGCTCAGCATGAGGTTGAGCTTCCGTAAACGAATGATAAATACGTGCTGCTTCTTCTTTCGATAAAGTCAAGTCTACAATTCCATGTTTGATTGTCTTTCCGTTAATTGGTGTTCGGTTATAATCTTCATCTCGTATAGAAATAAGAACAGGAATAGAAAGGCCTCGAGCCTGTAACTCTTGGAGTAAAAATGCCCAAAGTGTTTCGCCAGGTTGAACATCAATATAGATAATGAGATGCTCATTGTGCTTACCAAGTCCATCTAAAGCTGAAACTAAATTTTGTGCTTGTCCTTCGTTAGCAATAGCACGTACACAAAATACGCAGCCTTCAGGATATCTATCAATTAAGTAGCGATAACAAAGAGTTGTCTTTCCTTGGCCAGATACACCCTTAAGAATGGCGACACCTTTATTGTTAATTACAGTTTGAATCTCTTCCATCCAATGATTTCTTTTAAAATCAAAATTGTTTCGAATATGTGTAGGATGTGCAGACACACCTTGCAAATACTCTTTTTCTAACTGTTCATGATTACCAGTAAGTTGCAATTCATCTAAACGTACAAGGGATTTGTTGTATTCCTTGTAAAAACCATCTATTGCTGCAATATTTGTTCCTATTTCGTGAATTTTTTCTTGCCACATTTTTAGTGTTGTGAATCCCTTGCTATTAGAAAGTACGGAAATATGTTGAATTAATAGATCTTTTGCTAATGTAGGTGCAGACATTACAGGAACATATTTACTGATTTGCGTTTGAATATTTAACTCTAAATCATCGAGATTCACTTTTTCAAAGTGCAAAGAACTAAGTAACCATTCAGTATTCTCCTTAGACAAACCATGTTCATTCATAAGTTTATTCATTATAACTTTTTTTGTGTTAACATTGCCCATTTGCAATTTCTGAAGTTCAGGGCCTAAAGTATTGAAGTAGACAATCTTAATACATCTGAACCACGAATTTTGTTTATGCAAGCTACACATGCGATTAAAAAATCCTTCGCCACCTAGGGATGTTTTTGTTGAAGCAAGACTTGAGAGAGTTAAATCAGCAGAAATATTTTTAACCTGAACAACCTCAATGACAACACCATTCTTTTTAATCACCAAATCCTCCACATCTTCTGGATAGTACTCATACGCACATTCATCAGATATTAATCTAGAGGCAATGTATAGCGTTTGGGATGAGAACCCTTTCCAGGCAGCTTGTGCACCCATGTCAGATTTTAGAAAAGTGCTCATTTTTACCTCCTTTACGACAGTACATTCAAAATCTATTATTGTGTTTCTTTTTGGATAAATAAACGTATATACATTTTCAATATATTCATAATCATCATAACTTAAAGTAAGTATTGCGGTGCTTAGAACCACTCTATCCAAAACTGATAGTCACCTAACAAATTAGTCAGTACCAATTATACATTGTATAACAATATATCTACAATGCATGTATAGACTTTTACAGAGAATTCAATGAACTTCATCCACTTATCCAATAAATTCACAAATAACTCCTCTGTCTAATATAAATTTAACTTTGCCACTCGCTTCTTCACTAATCTTATCATACAATCTTCCTGCACTATAACTTTCTCCTAATACTGTATAAGGACTATTGGCTACATAACCAATCTTTCCTATGCAATTGACGGCTAATTCGGTGCGCCTCTAGCGGTCATACCGGTTTCGAATGACGTTTGAATCGGTGCAACATGACGGACAATCGGTGTAATAGGACCTCCTTAATGCTATAGTTTGACTGTAGTGAAAGGAGGTCTTTTTGTATGCAGAAAAGCACTACAATTATTGGTGTTCTTGAAATGTTAGGAGATGGCTTCTCTTATAACGACATTCGTACAAGATATGCGATTGGTAATAGCACTATCACTGACATTAACAAAAAGTTTAAGACAATGGATGTAACTCTTAAACAACTTCATTCTATGACACCAAAAATGGTTGAACAAATGTTCTATCCAAACGCACATCCTAGAAAGGAAGCTCCGTTACCGGATTTTGAGAAAGTCTATAAAAAGCTTACAGATAAAAATTCCAGGGCAAATTTGTATTTTATTTGGATTGACTATAAGAAATTATATCCAGATGGCTACCAGTATACGCAGTTTAAACATTACTTTAAACAATGGCTTGATGAAAATCATTTGGAAAGCAATCTTAGAATGGCAATCAATAGAGTCCCTGGTGAAATCATGTATATAGACTGGGCTGGCGACACCTTAGATCTTGTATATACTGATGTTCCTGGTGAACTTCAGACGGCTCATTTTTTTACAACAACATTAGGTGTAAGTAGTTACTGCTTCGTTATGGCGTTTCCAAATGAACAGACACCAAACTTTCTTCAGGGTACGATAGAAGCTTTAAACTTCTATGGTGGTGTTCCTAAAATTCTGAAGCCAGACAATACAAAGGCTGCTTCTATCAAAAACACAAAAGATGTATTGATTTTAAACAAGGTCTATGAAGACTTGCAGGATTACTATAATACTGTAATTGTTCCAGCTCCTCCGTTAAAGCCACGGGCAAAACCTTCGGTTGAAAACAATGTCAGATGGATAGAAACACATCTTTTGGAAAAATTGAAAGGACGTCGTTCCTCCAGCTTTTCAGAACTGAATACTGAAATATCCATAATCACAGATGAGTTGAACAATCGAGAATTTTCTAAAGGAAAAGGAAACAGAAAAGAAGTGTTTGATAAATATGACAAGTCTGCTTTAAAGCCACTACCACATGAATCTTTAAAGCCATATACATATATAATCAAAACAGTTCCTAATAATTATCATATTGAATATGATCACCATTACTATTCTGTTCCCCATATTTATTATAAACAGGAAGTTACATTAAAAGCTTCATATTTCGATATTATTATCTGTGATTCTATGAACCATCTGATCTGCACTCATAAGCGTGCTTATAAACCATATCCAAAATATATAACGAAGGAAGAACATATGCCTGAAAGTCATCGTTATTATTATCTGGAAAATAAAATGAATGCAGAATCATACAAAAGTTGGGCAAAGAGTTATGGTTCAAATGTTTACGAATTTATTTGTAAGGTTATTGGCACATTCCGCTATGAAGAACAATCTTATAAGAGCTGTAATGGAATCCTTCATATGTGTAAAAATAATCCAAAAGCATTTTCAGACGCAGCTGCCAAAATCTGTCTGGAATCTCATATCTATAGCTATACAGATTTTAAAAAGATGCTTACTAAATTAATCAATGAAAAGAAAACAAACCGCTCGGAAACTCTTCCAGAACATAAGAATATTAGGGGTAAATCACATTATGAATAAAACTGAAATCAAAGAAGAACAAGCGATTTATATGGATCTATATGAGAAATTAAAATCCATGAAATTTTCCGGCATGGCAGAAGAACTTCGCCTTCAATTAGAAAATCCAAACAGCGATTTAGAATCTTTTCAGGAGCGTTTTGAAAAGTTGGTCACAGCCGAATGGAATCTAAGATACAACAAGAAATTTGAGCGTTATTTGAAAAAAGCTAAACTGAAAATACCTGGAGCAACATTTGATGAAAAACTCTATGATCCGGATAGACAATTGGATATACCAACAATCGAAAAGCTGAATACTTGTACATGGATAGATGAAGGAAGAAATCTAGTGTGTACAGGAATGACAGGAACAGGAAAAACATATTACGTGAATGCCTTGGCTGTTGCAGCTTTAAAACAATTCAAAGAAGTAAGATATTATTCTGCTTCCAAACTCTTATTGGAACTTAGTGCTCATGAACAAGTGGATGATTCACTTAAATTTTTAGGTATTATGGAAAATATAGCACAAGTAGATTTATTAATTATAGATGATTTTGGACTTATGAATCTTGATGTCGAGAAATGTAGACATCTATTTGAAATTCTTGATTCAAGAGAAAGTAGAAAATCGACAGTGATAGTTTCTCAAATCCCAGTAAAAGAATGGTACGATTTATTTAAGGATTGTACATACGCTGACGCGTGTTTAGATCGAGTTCTATGTAAAGCATATCGTTTAGAATTCAAAGGTGAATCACTAAGAAATCAAAAATTTTGACACACCGATTGACCGCTACAGATACACCGATGGTGCGCTACACGCGCACCATTTTTCCGTCATATGCATTTCCTAGACCTGGAAGGTTTACACTAATAGCTTCTTTGTCATATTCATTATCTTTTTCTTTCTTTAAATAAACAATCATTTCTTTTTCTAGAAATGAATCTCCATAATAATGATGTAATCCTGTAACCGTAAAATAGATGTTTGACATAAGTATGTCCTCCTTTATAATTTCAAGTTACATCATTAATTGACATTATGCGTGTCTAAATAGTAAATAAATCAAATTATTTTTTGAATAGATCATTGGACTATTTGGAAAATAAAGAATCATTCGATAAATGTAATACACAATCATGAGTGTACACCATAGGATTAATATCATTTTTGTTTTCTCGGGTTTTAACAAGCATAGAATGCCACACATGATTGTGGGCATTAATAGAGCATGGTAATACAGAGATAATTGAATATTTCCTTTCAGAAGATAATACAGGCTTGTTTTCATGTTGCATCCTGGACATGGCAAACCTGTCATGAATTGAAAGGGGCATTTATAGAATAATAAAAGAAGGAATAGTGTGAGAACTATTCCTAAATATTTAGTCTTTTGCGAAACCATTAATATGACTCTGAAGGATGCAATAGGATACTAAAGATAATTGAAGTATAGATAATACCATTAAAACGATACTGTCGTCACTAGGATGATGTCTATTGCTTCTTGTAAGACTAGATACCATCTTACCAGCCTTCCATAAGTAGTATAGTAAGTAGATTCCACATGTCACAATGCTTAATATAACAACAAGTCCTGGTTCAGTACCTTTTTCTTGGTTTTGACTTTCACATAAATCGTTTAAGTCATGTGCGATTGTATATAGCCAATAAATACTATAAATGCCACATGTAACTAAACTTAATACTACACATAGTCCAATACTCTTTTCTTTTACAACTCCAGTAGTAAATGAAAAACTTGGTTCTACATGCACTGTTTCGTTACCTGCAAGCTCGGTATTCTTTAATCTCTGCCAATCTTGCATACCTGTTTTCCATACAAAACTATTTCCAGTTAATACACCACTATCAATAAATCCTTTCATGTCTGATTCACTAAAAGGACCTTTAGAATCATTATTCTCAACATAATACCAATCATTCGATGATGATGTAGAAATAAATTCATTTAATTCTGTATTCTCTAGTCTTTCCCAGTCTTTCATACTTGCCTTCCATACTAGAGTACTACCATTGATTTCACCAGAAGTAATCTTAGCCTTCATCTCTTCTATACTGAATGATCCTTTAGAGTCATTGTTCGATACATAGTACCATTCTTTGACTGGTGTAGTTGATTCATTCTCATTTACTGATGCTTCATTATTTGTTTCAACTTCAGATTCATTAACTTCTTCTTCAGTCTTATTCACTACTGCAACAGGTTCAACAATATCTTCTTCTACTTCTACCTTTGTTCCACAGTTTGAACAAAATTTAGAATCATCACTTATTTCGTGCCCACAATTTTTACAAAACATATTCAATCTTCCTCTCAATTGATTCAATTATAAAATGAATACTTCCTTAACTCAACCACTTAAGAAAAACTTAAGATTTCCCTTTTTATATGGATTATTTCGGAATATGAGTGATGAAATAATCCCTTGTTTATAGGATAAAAAT
>OLVX01001777.1_pt1 | contig 17245 bp, 28 predicted proteins | sample 1673271 | NCBI WGS metagenome assembly OLVX01 (sample SAMEA3178939, study PRJEB25190) | human gut metagenome | biome: human gut; feature: human-associated habitat; material: faeces | place: Austria | collected 2013
TGCTCCCCCCCTATTTGGTCTTAATCGTTTTTGCACCTTCTCTACATCGTCATTACACTTAACATTCTCTATATCATCCATCTTACAATACTCCTATAAATACAAAAGAACCCGCTACTTAGAACGGGTTCTAACACGGATACATCTGACGGTGAGGGCTTACCAGGTTGACTTTACAACACCGTCAGTGCTCTTATTTTATCACATTCTCACTTATAATCTTCATCTTCAATATTTGTCCATAAAACGTCGTTCTTACTATGACACTCGTTATACCATAGTTCCATCGTCTTGCTGAACTTCATCTCCGCGTATACAGCACCAGCAAGTCCGCCTAGAACCATAGTTACAATGCCACCAATGATAAAACCCCAAAGTGCCCACATGACAGTTCCTTCCTTATCCTGCGTATCTCAAAACACCATTCCACGGAAAACTATACCAGCCACTTACTGATATCTCGTTTCCTGTTTGGTCACCCGTTCGTCCACCAGTAACTCCACCGAACTCATTGATATGCGCTCCTACATTCTGCTGACCACCGATATACATCTCTGTATGGGCAGCTGTGTTCAGAAGGATATCACCACGCTGCAATTGGCTTACATCATTGCCAACACCGCTTAACCATTCCCATCCTGCTCCTGTGAATTGTTGAATCATTGTTTGGGTGTTGCCATATGGCGAGCTTCCATATACATTGAATCCAGCTTGTTTTGCACAATATAACAGAAGCGAGCTACAGTCATAATCTGGCCCCCATCGATTGCCCTGGTCATATCCATGTGAATCGTCGTTGGCCATATCAACAGCCAGTTGCACCATTCCTTCGACATCCTGGCTAGGTGCAGAGCTTCCTCCACCACTGTTTAGATTAGAGCTTGACAGCTTATTGAAGATGTGAGTTCTACTCCAACTTGAACGGGTTCGATTGCGGATTTGCTGCGTATCCTCCCATGTTCCCTTTGGCTGAAATCTATAGAAATTAAAGTCGTTGAAATAAATCCATCCATCTGTCCCAATCATGCCTATATAAGAACATGCGCTTCCATCGACTTTAGTTGCTTCAATCTTAACAGTTGTCATCGCGTCCACCTCATAATGTCTCGCACCCAACCTTTGATTTTTTGGTTCTCGAATCGCATATTGCCGCATTCATAAGCAGCCTTGAATAAGCGGATTCCAGCCCCTTGAAATTGTCCCGAAAGAATGAGCCTGTTCGGTTGATGGTCTTGCGTAGTTGCCGAATACTGTATTTCGCAATTGGGGTCATAGTTCGGTGAGCAATAGAACGTGTTGTATTTAGGGTCGAACCATACCCCGATAGGTTTCTCATGGAACCATAACACGAATTTCATTTTCGCATTCTTAGGCTTCTTCGCAATAAACGTGTCATCATCCAAGAGAGTTTTATTTTGAATAGCGTAATCGCGATAGCGGCTATCCCCAACGACATGTGAATAGAATCGACTTTGCATTTTCGATTCCGCGACTTCTGGCGATACAACATTTTGAATGAGCACATCCTTATTGCGAAATACCTTGATTTTGCCTGGTTCTGGCAATGTCAATCCGAATTCATCGAAATACGGGTTGTTCGTTGATAGTGCGTTTGCTAGAAACCAAACTCGAACATCTCGCTCACGTGCGATAGTCTCGTAATACTCGAAGAACTTTGTTACTTCGTCGAATAAGTAATGCGGTGCGCCTATACCTCGCTCGTCAATAATGAACTCGTCGAAAAGAATATCTGTAACACCTGGAAATGGCGTTGATTTCAATTTCATAGCCGTAGTTAGCGCATGGGCATAACCACCTATCTCTTTATCGATGAATAGTTTGTCTGATTCGACTTTGAACTCCCTGTTGCTCATGAATGGTGATATATCGTCCCAAAATTGGCCGTCTCGCTGCGTAGTCAGTTTTTTAAGTTCTTCTTTGGTTCGGCGCAAATAGGTGAATTGGCTTCCATTTTTGATGAATTGCTTTGCGAAATCATATTTGGCACCGAACGACTTGCCTGTTCCTCGACCACCACATATGAAATTGAACAGGCAGTTATATGATTTAGGGACATTTATGTCCCAGTATTTTTGAAAGTTAGGCTTCATGTGTCCTCCTGAATATGAAATAGCCCGCCCGCGCCATGTGAGGATGTAAATCAAAACATAGCGTTGCAGGACGGGCTACAGTTACCAGGATTGTTGAAGGCGTGCGGCTCATGGTGCTACCCAGAAAACCACTCCGCACCTTATCAGGGTGAGCATCGGATAATGGTACTTGCACGGTAACTTCAAGTCCCGATGGGACTATTATCCCCTAATTCTTTGTGTTAGTAAATAGCTTCACAATCTCTTCATTTTCTAAATCGGGATTGATTTTAATTATGTTCTCCAAAATGCTCACTACTTCCATGGCGAATATCATTACGCAAGCTGGAATAACAAGTGGAACGTTGAATCCTAAATCAGGAACGTGCATTACGAACATTTCTATGCACCATGCCAGTACAATGCACATGACTAGAGAGCATTTATGGAAAAGCCCTTCTCGCATCTTCGTTGAAGATACTTCACAGTTCTTAATCGCAGCAATGAAACCGCTGATTACATCGAACAGCATCAAGCATACGCAAGCGATAATAGCCCATGCCATAGCATCCGTAATCCCCAATAAAGGGAAGCTCAAATCCATAACTTTTTCCTTTCAATCGTGACTTTGTATTCGTCATACACAACGCCGTCAACATTGGGTAGAAGGGCAGGGAGATTGATACCTCCCTGCCAGTTCGATATGTCTATGAATCTAACCATTACTCGATAACCACTACCCCAAATGAACGGTCTGAAGCATCAGGCTGAATCTTCTTTAGGTTATTCAAGGAATTCTGATTTCGCAAGCAAAGAACTCCACCATACATATCAACCAACCTATGTCCGCCTGCCGTGATGTCACTTGTAATCTCGGTATAGAGCGTGAGCGGTGCTCCAACGGCTCGGAACAACGCTGCCTGCTTCGCATTCGCGAGATTGTGGTATGCAGCGGACGCTCCATAGATTGTAGCGCCACCTCGTGCTTCTAATCCGCCTACCGTTTTTTCATTGAGATTCACTTCCGCGTATTTCGGAAGGAATATAATATACGGAGTTGAAGCTAGCAAGCTAAGACGGAAAAGCGGCGTAGAATGACCCAATTCCGTCATAGCCGCACCAACGTCAACCGTATTGCCAACGGTAACAGTGGTAATCGGGTTTCCATCCTCGACCTTCGGGATTTCTGTCTGATTGTCGAATACGATGGCAACAGCTGCATTCCATCCACCAGTCGGGTAGCCCTGGGACATTTGCCCTTGCAGCTCCACGCTCCATACGGCTGGAGAATTATACGTCGAATAATTGCGAATCAACGGGTTGTTGTGCATCCAGAGTTTGCCATCATACAAAGTCACCTGCTCGATTTCTTCTCGCCAAATGCAATTGAGGGTGTCGGCAATCGGTACTGTCTTGATGTAATGCAATTCGCCGTCATACAGATTGAAGCAATTCGAGCGCGAAGAAATGAATACGTCGTATTCCTTGTTGTAGCTCATTGCCTGCTGCATTGAATTAGAATATGCGGTGTTGTTTGGCAATTCAACAGAGCCGATAAGCGTTTTCTTGGTGCAAGACTTGTCGACGTAATAGAATTGCGTCAAGTATTCGGTCGCCCAATAATAATGCTCGTCGTCATCCTTGTAATGTCCGAATCCCCAACATGCTTCATCCATGCCGAATTGGCTGCTGTCGATAGTCCTGGCAAGAGAAAGATTTCCTCCATTCACTTTCAAGAAGTAAATCAAATTACCCCTAGACGTTTTGGAAGAACCAGAACAAATAAGCTCTCCATTGTAATAGCTCATATTGTTGCCTTTGAATGACGAGTCTCCAAGGTCAACGACTGTAACAGTGTCGCCAGTTTCGACGTTGAACAGCGCCACGCGGGATTTGGTCGGGCTATTGGTATGAACAGCGTAGTATTTATCGCCTACTGGGCAACCACCTTGCCACTCTTCATCAGATGCAATATGCGCTCTGAACTTTCCATCGGCGTTGGAAATCCTGTCAGCAATCAAGTTTCGCTTGTCTGATGCCTTGATGCCATCAACGGCAGTATCCAATTCGTCTACTCTACCATCTAGGACGTTAATCGTCTCGCCTTGGTTTTCTACCTTATTATTCAGCTCAATAACAGAATTGCCAAGTTTCTCGGTCGTCGATTTCAGGGTCTCGATTGTCTCGCCTTGCTGCGTTTGGGTATTTTCGAGCGTAGCGACTTTCTTCGAGTATTCCCTTACCTCCTGACGGTACTGCTCGATTTGCGCGTTGTAGTTGCCAGTCTGCGCCCAGAATTCCTCATTTGTGATATCGATTCCGATAGGGACGTATTGCATCGAGGTGAATGAATTGCCCTGGTATAGAACAATTGTCAGCGGCTCGTATTCACGGTCGCTCGACCAATGCACTGGGTTTGCGAACAAAGGCACGTAACGCGCACCGACGTATTGGGTAACGCCCTTTGCGATTCCCTGCGCTGCATCTTTCAATGAAGTCGCTTTCTGCAATTCCTGCGCAACGACAGCCTTGATTACATCCATTGTGTTTTTGTCGATTGCCATGGTTTACCCTTTCTTTAGTACCAATCTCCTGGCAAGTTTACCACGATTCCTGTTGTATGGACAGTACCACCTGGTTCGGCATTCAAAGTGCCATCAGGTGATATAATAACATAACTTTGTCTTGTTACATTATTTTTCGTTGCTGTCAAATAATTAATAGCTGTCACTGATTTCGGGCGGTACCCTATTGGCAGCGTCCCGATAATTCCGTCAGCGGGAACATCGTAATCGCCTAGGAATTGAAGCTGGTTCGTCAACGACAACAAAACACCAGGGTTTGTTGATGTCGCGCCGTCGTGCAACGCGACTTCCCCTTGCCCCTTTAAAGTCTTGACGTTTAATGTGGCCGACTTGTCATCATACTCAAGGGCGTTTTCCAGCGATTGCCTTGAACATAGAATCAATCGTATCGGACATGACGGAAGCGTCATAGCCTGTATTGTTGATAACTCCCTGTCCGTTGACCTCGCATCGAAGAATCAATCGCCCATATTCCTCTGTGCCGTAAATCGCGCCAGTGTCGAATTGCACATCCTCCCACGTAGAAGGTTTGTAGGCGCAGAAATATCCGTCTGAAGTCAACCCGAAGAATACCCCTGTCAACAGCATGTCTTTTACGATTGACGGAGCGTTCTCGTCAATCCAAGCCCTAAGCAACGCTTCGTAGTATTCCTCGAAACCGCCATCGACGAATTCATCGAACTGCTCTTTAAGCGAATAATAGAGCCGTTTCAGCTCTTCGGCGTTTGCGTCGGTCTCGCCCAGATGCTTGATTACCTCTTCTAGTACGCTCAACACCTTGGCAATCTGCTCGTAATATGACAATGATTCGTCATATACGGACGGAATAAGACCAGCGCACCAGTTGTATAGCCAATCGATTGACTTTGCGCAAGGTTCGTCTGCCATGACCTCTCCTTTCCCTAATACCAATTTCCCGATAAGTTTACCACGATGCCGTTGGTTTTAATCGATGAATTAGGGTCGCTTGACAAAGTTCCGTCATCCATGACATACAGCATCGTCACCCTAAATAGCGACCCTTCAACAGCTACCACGGGAACTATCAGCTCCGATACAGGTCGATACCCTTCAGGAAGTACGCCCAAAAACCCATCTTCCCCAACAACATAATCGCCCAGGAATTGAAGCTGGTTCGTCAACGACAACATAACCCCAGGGTTGGTGGATGTCACACCGTCGTGCAACGCGACCTCTCCCTTGCCCTGGAAAATCTTGAAGAAATTAGGATTTCCCAAATCTTGCATGTCTAGCTCCAAACCTGCATGAACAGCCCCTGCACCTGAACATTGTTGATTACCTGCATGTCGAGATTGAGAACCTTCTCGCTCAAATCGAGGAACGCTTGGTAATAGCGCGGGTCTGTCACGAACTCGTCCGTCGTGTCCTTGTTCGTCTCGTCACGCTTGATGGTTCCATCGCTTTTCGATTTGGTTCCCACCGTGGTATCGTCCGCCGTGTCCTCGATGGTTAGGTTGGTGAGGTAATCCCCAGCATCGACCTTCGACACGAACAATTCATCCTGCGGAGTATCCGAGAATTTGTTGGTAGACTTCCCAGTGGATGACGTAGACGTGTCCGCGCTTCCGTTTCCGCTTGAGCTTTCGTCGAAATCGCGAAGCATGTCTACAACCTTGTGACGCTTGATGCCCAGAAGGTGCTCCACGTTCAAAAGCTCCGTCTCATACATCTTGTTGTAGTACGGCATAATCTCGTTGAACGTGTTAGAACACCAAAGGCAGAAGTGACCGACCGTCTCGCATCCTATTTCTCGCATCCAATAATGGCGTATGAACTTGTCGTTTAGCTGTCTCCTTTTGGATTCGTCGTAAATCGGATACTCGTCCAATCCCAACCGCGCGTATGCGGGTGAGAAATCCTGCTTCCATTCTGGCATGGCCTGGTTATAATACCCAGCATCCTTGACCCACTGGGTAACGAAAGTCCTTAACTGAATAGTGTCTTGAGCCATCTATACCAGCTCCCATCCGACGGGCGATGTCATGTTGTCGTAAGAGAATTCCTCGATGAAATCCCCTCCGTAATCAATGACCAGCTTGTAATCGATTTCGCTGATATAAACTCTCGGCTTCAAACCGGTTACCGAATCCTCGTCCCAAAGCGTATGGGTTACCCTCTTCCCAGCTTCGATGGCCGCGATGGCTTCGTCTTTGGTCATTTCGCCACCTTCCAATCGTCGGCTTCCATAAGCTCCTCGTTAGTCGGCATGTATGGCATAAGCGGCTCGCCCTTCTTATAGAAAGTGAGCACGCCATCCTCGATGCCGATAGCGTCATTCCTCCACGTCTTTCGGCGCATCCTCAATCGACTGTTCGCCTTCATCTGCGTCAGCATCTGCTGAAACTCCATAGTCCACCTCCCTGAACTCCACATCGATGTCCAAACCCCATTTGGCGTTCGCGCTTTCGACTGCCATCTTACGCGATGCCAGGCAGATTTCGCGCTGAATCATCGTTTCACCAAGATTCGACATGATTTCGCTCGTGATTTGGCGTTCCTTCTTATCGTCGTTCGTGTTCTCGATGCCGATGAAGGTCAGCCATTCGTTCCAATACTTGTTCTGTGTAAGCATGACCTCGTTGGCTATATACGGTGTAGTGAAATCCACTGTGTCCATGAATCCGATGTCTGTAGAATCTGCTGCGGCAGTCCAGATTCGCCCGCTGAACATCTGACGAATGAGCTTGAATCCGCTCATTTTCTGCTTCTCGGGGAACTTGAACACCTTAGCGACCTGCTGCTGCTTGACATTGGTATCGATTGTCATCTGATACATGGTCATTCGCTCTGCGAACATCTCTACATAAGATAAAAGCGGAATCCTAAGCCTGTTGTCGAGAATCACTACCGAATTCGTATCGTCTAGCGCGTAATTCTTGCCTTCTACGGGATTGTAGGCCATCGGCTCGGTCGGCATGAAGTAAATGTCCATCTTGTCATTCTTGGAATTGACGGGCATGACGGCGAACCCTTCTGGCGCTCTCGCCTGCACGTCATCCTTCAGCGCATCGTCCTTGAATAGAACCGCGCTGCCGCTCGTAGCTAGAAGGTATTCGAGGTATAGCGGGTCTATTCCTTCTGGAAGGTTCTTCCACTCGTAGCGCGTAACAAGCTGCATCAGCATTTTCTGCATGAAGTAGTTCTTAGTGATGGAGAACATAGCCGCTGGGTCGATTTCCTCGTATGCGAACGGGTCGCCGTCCTGCGACTTCTTGCGCTCCATTGTGCGCCAATGCGAAGCCATATTCGCGCAAAGCGGCGCGTACCCAGTGCTGAAGAACCAGCTTCCAACTCCTATGTTCCCATTGGGGATTGCTCCCATAATTCCTCCTTAAAGAGAGTTGTCCAATCCGAAATTGCCAACATCATCGACATGCCAATACCATATTCCCTCGTCGTGCATTCTGTTGATGGCATCCATGGCGTACTCTGGCACCTTGCCGTTGAAGTCGGCGTGGCGGGTCTGCACGTAGTTCCAACACGGTCTGCCAGTTCGCGCTGGAACCTTGACCTGCTCTATGCAGTAGCCGTAGACGCTGAAGCGGTCATCGATGGCCTTGGCTATATCGGCCTTGCATTGCTTTTGGTAAACGTAGGGAAGCCCAATGCGCATTCCCTGCTTTAGGTTGCTCGTGGAACCGCCTTTGAGCTGATTCGGCTTCAGAGCGGCTTCCGTCAACCCGCCAGTCATCTGCGTAGCCGCCGAAGCAACAGTTCCTGCGCTGATTGCCTTGCTGATTTGTCCCGCCATACCAGCGATTCGCATCTGCGGAATCATCATCGCGATTGTTCCAGCGGTATTCGCCAGCGACCCGATGAAGCTCGATGTCATGTACTGCGAGAAAGCGTCAACGTTCCAATTCACCTGCGGCCATCCGCTCGTCACGATGGCGTATTCGTAGTTAGGCGAAACGCCATTGTACTTGTTAGGCGATGCCATCATGCCCGAGTTCTGCTCGCACACCATGTACCACCCGAACGAAACCTCCTTGCTCCCTCTCGACCCGTTCACGGACTGGAAACGCTCTGGCATCAATTCCAGCTCGCTGTTCGTGTCGCTCAAGCACACCACGTTGTATGGGAACGTGAACAGCTTGTTGTTCTTCGGAACGTACCCATCGATATCAGAGCAGTTGACAGAGTATTTTTTCTCTGCGGTGTAAGCCATCTCGCCGCTGTTTATCCAAACGCCATGGCCGTTGTCGCATGGCGTAACGCCATATCCCTTGTCAATCATGCCTTTAGGCACCATGAATGCTCCAACAATAGCGTCAGCGGCACCTAGCTCCGTCATCTCCCTCGTGAACCATTGGAAGTCCGCCGTGTTCGGGAACGCCAAAAGGGACGCGCCCGAATACACGCCGTTATACCTGTCTCCTCCAACGGGTATCGCCAACTCTACTGCTCCTCCCGCGATATCCGTCTTTGGATACATGGTTGTCATGACCACTGCGTACATATTTGAAAGAGAAATTCCCTCGGGTGGATTCTGGTCGCGATTGGTTTGAATATAGTTCCCCACATCCAATCCCTCGCTCATGGTGTGCTCGCCGATGCCGTCAGACGTGACGATTTCGCGCTCTACGAATGCGGCTTCCCATGCGAAATCGAACAGCCACGTCTCCAAGTAATCGGTCTGCAAAGACAGCGTGGTCGTTTCTTTTGCCTTGTATTGCATAGACGTTATGAAAGCATAATACCATTTGCTTCCATAGTCTGCATTCTGGTATGCGACGTAGTTGCAGCCAGTAAGCTGTTCATAATTAAGAGGTACGTCCATCGTCATGTTTTCGCGCTGATAGGTGAAGTCATCGGCAGAAAATGTCGTGAGATGCGAAGCCATCCACGATTGCTGCTCCGACGCGCTGCCGAAATAGCGGCGATGATTCACGTCGGCGCACCAAGGAACCCAGCCTATGCGGACTTTGGTGTTCGCCATCAAACCCTCCTTTTATAAGAAAAGCCCGCCCAATTCAGGACGGGCTTTCGGATTTACGCTATTAGGAAACGGTAATGGTCGCGGTTGCTTTCTTGGACGAATCCTGGAGCGAAGTCGCGGTAACCTTGATTTCCGTTGCGGACGGCTCGTCGGACGCTACATGGAGACGGTTGCCAGTTAGAACGGTGCCGCTCTTGGTCGCGCCCGTCATAGTCCATTGCACGTTTCGGGAGTAGATGCCCGAGCCAGCGACGGTAGCCGTGATAGTGATATCCTGCCCAGCCGAGACTTTGGCTGTGGTCGGGGAGACCGTAACGCCAGTGACCGTGGATGCAGCCGACGTGAACGCGATGGCCTGCTCGAACGGGCTGATGGAGAAAATCATCCAGTTGTGAAGCAGCTCGTTGGTATATGCGCCCTGCGCGTTGTAAACGTTATCAGTCCAACGGTCGTAGGTGTAAATCTGGAAGAACTTTGGGCCGAAAACGATGATAGGCGTTGCGTCGATAATCTGCTTCTCTTCGGGAGTGAGCTGCTTGAAGCTGTCATCGTTCTCGAAAATAAGCGCTAGACGCTGCTCGTCGAGATTCGAGAAAGAATCGATTTCGGTCACGTTGCCCACGAACTGCGCATAGGGTAGGTTGAACGCCTGCGCCCAAGTCTCTACTGAAATATCGGCGTTGGCCTTGGCGTTGATGATAACCTGCTGCTCTGATTTGTCCACGACGTTCATCACGCCAGCTGCATTGAACTTGCGGGACGGATTGTCTAGATACGTGGAGTATTCCTTAACCATCTTGAGCGCACCGTCGGCGGCTTCCTTGGAACCATCCTGCGCTGGAATCGATACCTGCGCCATATGGCCGCCAACGATGTATTTTGCAGTCATGTACTTCCAGGTCTGATAAACATCGTACTCCAAGGCTACCCACATCTGCGCTAGGATATTCGCAATGAGGTCGTTGACCTTAGACCAGGCATAGAAAGCTTGGCGTACGGAACGACGTTCAACGGTAACCTTGTAGAACTTCTGGAAATCGAGCATGTGGTATGCGCTCATAAGGTTGGGAAGCTCGCGTTTGAACAGCTCCTCTTCCGCCGTGGAAGGATTGTAAGAGTGCGGGTCGCAGATATCCACGAAGATTTCCTGTACGGTAGAACCTGCTCCCTCGTACTGGCCTTGGTAGAACTTCGACCATTTGTTCATCCACATCATACGCTCAATCGCGACCATGCCGATTTGGTTGACAAGTGCGGGAACGAACGCGTTCATGTATGGCTGATAGTTCGTGATGATTTGGCCGATTTTGATGATTGAATCGTTGTCATCATAAATGAGAACTTCGTCGGAACCCTCTTCAGCAGCGTATGCCGCAACGTCATTGTCAACTAGAGCATGAGCCAATTCTGGGTTAGCATTCACGGCCTGGTTTACGATGCCCTTCGTGCCCTCGGTGCCAAGGGTTTTCATGACTTTCTTAACTGTTGCCTGTCCTGCCATGTTAATTTCCTTTCTCGAACAGTGCGTCGATATCCTTCATCGTGGTAGGATACGACACTTTGGGCTTGTTGTCCACTGGTTCTTTAACATCTGGGTGCTTATTGCTCGCGAAGAAAGCATCGACGTACTTCTGCTTCTGCTCCTTCAGCGAAGCTTCGGCATCTACTGCGCGTTGGATTGCATCGTCGCGCTGCTTCTCCATGTCTGCCAGCGATTCGGCGGACGTTGCTTCAATCGTCTCCTTCTCGTCGGCGATTCCTGCTACGGTCTCCCATATTTCCTGGGTAACGTCCTCGAATTTGGTGTCTTTGTATGCCATCAGAACATCCTTTCCTTGATTGTGTGCTCTCCCTCGACAAGCAGAACTCCGCCGTTTACTGTCTTGCGCTTCAGCTTGCCTGGGTAGCTGCTTCCTACCTTGAAGTTGTCGAACGTGACGTATTTATGGCATGAATCGGGCATTCCCGCCACATGGATTGACGGCTTCCTGTCATCCACCGACCAATCAAGCTCCTGGCACATGTAGCACTTAGCCCCGAGGTATTTCTGCTCCTCGTAGACGCTCTCGAACTTCCACGCCCCGAGCTTCAGCGGGTCTATCTCCATGCCTACTGGCTTTGAGAATCCGACCAGCTTGCATGAATCCGTGTCGCAATACGCGAAACGGTCGTAGTTCGCCTGGCAAGCGTTGATGGTCTTGTATCTCGCCCATGCCGTGATGAAGCACCCTACTGGAAGATACACGCTCTCCTTCGTCTCCTCTTGGAGAAGCACGTATTTGACCTTTCCCGTCTCGTCTAGTACGGGCTGCTTGGAAGCCGCCACAGTTTTAGTGGCGAACTTGCCGTAAAGAGAATTCAACATCAGTTTGGCTATGGTTGCCATGCCCTCGTTGCCTTCAGCCCTCGACTTCATCTTGACTTCGTTCCAATACTCAACGTACTTCTTGAACAGCGTCCTGGAAGCTCTGAACTTCCATCCATCCAACGGTTCGTAGAAATCTATTTCGTATTGCTGTAACATCAGCTCCAAATCTACGCTAGTCAACGTCAATTCCACGATGCCTTTGGAATCCTTGGCATACTCTCGTGGATTGTGTAACGGCGATTTGTGGATTTGGATTGTTGGAATGTGGTCTGTCTTGACCCTGAACGAAACCCTAATCCTCTGTATGAACAGCGGATAAAGCTCGTCAGTCTCGTATTCGCCGTCGTAATGTATTGGCTCTCCGAACGGCAGCAATTGCCCATCGGTAGCCGCCATCACGGACGGGTACAGCGAATTGACATCGAACCCTATTCCGTGGCCTATGCAGCGACCCTTGTATTTGTCGGACGCATAGGTGAATCCTCCGCGATATGCCTGACGAAGCTCCTCGTCACAATCTATGATTGGGAACACCTTGCGAAAACGCTTCTTGCCGCCCATCATATCGATATAGGTGTGTAGTGCGTTGGAGCCAGCCGTCATCTTCGTCAATCCCTGCTCCAACATAACGTCCATCGCCATCGCGTCGATTCTCACGTCATGGTCGATATAGTCCCACTCCTCTGGGGTCGGCTCGTATCCGACCTCGCGATACATCTTGTAATCGATTTCCCCTTTGGCAATAGGCAATCCGAACGCTTTCGGAATGGCCGCTATCTTCAGCGGAATAACCTTCAGGCTGTCCAAGATTTCGACGGGTTTCCCTCCCCAATAGAGCTTCAGGCAATACCATACGTTCATGTCCGAAATCAGCGAAGTGAAAACGCCTGGAACGAAATCCTGGTTGTCTTGCCGCCATTCCCATCCATTCTTAAGCAACCAATCCACGATGTATCCGCCGTCGTATTGGAGGTTGTGGAAATACACCGTCTCCCCTTGACGATGCTTCAGCCATTGCATGAAGGATTCGATATCCAACCCTCTATAGATATTATCGGTATTCCCAATTTCAGACGCGCACCAAGACCAAACGCGCACCTTCTCCTCGTCCAGCTCCTCTATAGTCTCAAAGTCAGCGCACCACCTAGACACATGGCTAACCTCCTAATTGGGTCTTGTACTTGTCTCGGACATTATTCCAATATTCCCTGATTCGCCTTGTCCTGATATCATCATCCGTGGGGTCGTAAACGAAATAAAGCGTCGCATCGATATCCGCCGCCGCAGTGTCCTTGTAGACTTCCTCCAGCGGTATCCCAGCCTTTCGCATATCGTCTATCAACGTCTCGATTTCTTTAACCAAATCGCTTCCCATTCCCATAGGGTCGAACACGGTATGCAATGCCTTGACATATGAATCGAAATATCTGTTGGCGGTAACGCTCGCGTCCATCCTATATTTGTTAACGCGAATCATCACGGTCATAGGACGGCCTTTCTTGCCTGGAACATCGCCAGATGGCACCCAATCTATCTTCGCGCCGATTGGTAGGGCGTTCGACATTCCCTCCAATGCCATCCTGTCCTTCGGCGTTTTTCCCCTCCAATACTCGAAGCCCTTGCGATGCGCCGTCGCTGGCACCTTGACCTTCTCGACCTCGATGCCCAGCTTCTTCAGCATGGCTACGCGAGATTGGTTGTATGCCCTTTTCATGATTGAAGTTTCATTGAACTCATATTTTGTTATCAAAGTTCCACTAGGAAGCTCATGCACCTCGCCAGCCTTTGGGGATTTGATGCGCTTAAGCCTGTTGACCTCTCGAATGTAATCAGGTTTGTTATGGATACGGGATTTGATGTCATCATAGTCCACCGATGGCGGAAGATGAACCTGCATAGGAAGCTTGGCTTCCATCTTGACAACCTCGCGATTATATGAACGAATCAGGTTCTTCAGGGTTTGCGATTCGGAACGTCCAACCCTGAACTTAGCACCCATCGAGAACCGCCTTCAGCTCGACTGTTGGCATATTGTGGCGCTCCCAAGTCCCGTTATCGCGAAGAACCTCGACGCAGTATCCTCGCGTCTCGCACATCTCATACCATTGGATAGCCGCCATAAGGCGGAAATCGACAAGGCACTTGAAACGTCGTGACATCGAATCGTTTAGCCATGCTATTCGCTGCGCCAACCCCTTCGAGAATTTGTCTCGATGCAATGCGGAAGAGAACTTGAAACGCACATTGCCGAACATGTATTCATACGGCGAATCCCTCAACGAGGTATATACTGGTGAACGCGCCATAATCCCTCCTTAGAGACTGATTACCAACATATTGTCTCTTATTTCCAATGCTTGAATTGGCATCAGTGCCATATAAAGGGGCGTCATCATGAGACGCCCCGAGAACACTTCTTCGTCGTTGACCACCTCAACCGCCTGATACCTTGAGACGTAATCGAGCAGGTCAACGATATCCAACCTATCGGCGATAGTTCCGCTTGCCACGGGAATCACCGCTATCGCCTCGCGGAGGAAGCTCTACCTCCTTGCCGATGATTTCGACCTTGGAGCGACGCTCGCCGTCCTTGTTCTCCCAAGAAGAATAGCGAAGCTTGCCATGGATAGTGAGCTTCATTCCCTTCTTGATGATATCGGCCAGAGCATCAGCCTGAAGCCCGAACATCGTAACGTCAAAGAAGTTGGTGTAATCCTCATTCTTCGCGTAATCGTTGACGGCGATACCGAAATTCATGATGGACACGCCACCATCGGTTTCACGGAATTCAGGGTCACGAGTGACGTTTCCTGCTACAATAACCTCGTTGATATTGCTCATTGCCTACTCCTCGATTTCGGTGGATTCTGCGACAACCTCTTCCGCTGTAGCCAGCGATTCAAACTGCTCCCAGGGCATCGAGTACATGGTCTTGCCAATGATTTCGGCTTCCATGGTCGCGCCAGGCTTGACATGAACGCCAGCCGCCTTGAGAGCGGTTCGCATGTCCTTCTTCGTGCAAGACGTGCCTTTGTGAACGCCAAGGCCAGTGACCTGGCAGCTGTAGCCCTCCTCGGTCTTGACCATCTCGATAAGAGATACCTTGTAGGTGTTTACGGTACGGGTAATCTTGTCAGCCATTTCAAATTCCTTTCTCGTAGGTTACCCAGTGCTTATACAATACGACTATTAGTCGTCATTGTCCATAATGATTGAGTTTTCTCGAATGATTTTCATCATTTCTTCACACTCCATCATTTCACAAATAAGTCCATAATCAAACAAGCCTGCCTTTCCTTTGCAAGTCGCGGCGATTTTACCTCTCAACTCACAAAGCATATCGTACAATGCCGTCGTTTCGACCACGCCATAAAATGAAATCATGTTGAAGTAGTCCATGAAATCTTCGGCATAGTCGGAACCCAGATATTTTTCAAACAAATAAAGCCCTGTTTTATAGAATTCGTAAGGGGTCATTTTCCAATCCTCCCCACCCACTTGAGCTTACCGTTGTTAAGTTGGTATCCGTATCGCCTGCCATATTCATCCCAAATGAAAATCTTGGCGTTGTGGTCATTCTGAATAAGAACGTAATGAGCGAAATTCTTCATGTCCTCCTCGTCGTACAGTTCTTCATCGAATTCATCGACACAATCGCCATCGAGGTACACTTTGAAATGGTATTGCATCCCTAGTCCTCCTTATGTCGAATCGTCTGCATCTTCAGCAGCTCGCTACCGCCGAAAATCGAGATAACGAAAACATCCCAGTCATAATTAGTTCGCGCTAAATCGCTTAGCAAGGAATAATGGTAATTATATGAACCCATCGCTTCATCAATATTATCGAAATACTTTGTGTTACGGGTTTGCTCAATTACTCCACCTTTAGCATTGAATGCAGACATTAAAACTTCAACAATAAACATCGGTCATCGTTCCTTTCTGAATTGGCGGTCATCGCGTAGAATATTGACGGTCATCGTCCTATAGCGGACTGGCGAATGTTAACTTCAGGTAATTTTGATAAAAGTTAAGCAGGGTTGTTAACCCCGCTCAACTTTTACCTGTTTGATTCAGCTCCTAGAACATAAGCGATTATCAGGGTGAACGCCCAAACAGCGGCGATACCCCATAGCGCATTACTTGCAATGAACACTTTTATACTCACTTTCTGCTTTTTCTTGCGCTTTTTTGTATTCACGCAATATGCTGTATATTTGTAACTCACGTTGAACGATTAAGCAACGTATCCACGCCACCGCCGTGGCGATAAACACCACGGCTAGAATTATTTCTTTAGGCATTGCAAGGCCTTGTATCGGGATACTTGAATTCGGCTTCAAAGTCTGTCTTCGTGAACCAAATAACAGAACCGTTCTCTTTAGTGAAAAGTTCTGACTTTTTCATTTTGTTACCTCTTTCATGCTAGTTTACTTTTACCCGCTCATTAATGGCGTTGCTTAAATGGTTATTAATGATTAAATGTTGTGTTGAACGATATACGATACAACTTTAGCGTATGCATCGCGCGGGCATTTAGATAATAAAAGCCATTGACTAAAAGCGTTAACACATTCGCGCGGCGTACCGCCTTTATAATGTGTGTTTTCGACGGCTGTTCCATATTCGCCGCCGTCGCCCTTAATAATGATACGGTGGTAGCCGTATGCTGATTGAATAGCAAAATGCTTTCCCTCAATCTTCGGCACAGTGTCGTTAACGTAGTCGACGAAAGCACGCAAGCCGCAAATAGTAAAACGCTTCATTTTTGCACCTCACCGTTATGAATGAAAGTAGATTCTAATACAACGGATTCGCCGTAAATGCGTGCAATAAGCGAAACATATATATTAGAACTACCGTTAACCGAATGCATCTCGCTAGTTATGCGCTCGCCTATAATATTTGAATTATAGGCAATTAAAGCACGGTCTAATGAATCAGAAAAGAAACATTCGTCGGTTTGCTTTTGCTCGAGAATTGCTTTAGTGTTGTAATAGTTGCGAACAACTTTAACGGAATACTTCATAGTAAACCCCTATCCGCAACGCCATTAATGAGCGGGTATTTTTCTTTCTAATCTTTATTAGGTTGTCAAGGTTCTTTCTGTCTTTCATTTCCTCCTATCTCTTTTCTTTTGATATCTGTATAATACACCCTGCTAGGCGACGTGTCAAGTTTTAGTGTACCGTTCACCCGTCTAAAATGTGCCGTTTACCGACAAAATACAGAATGGGGAA
>OLVX01001789.1_pt1 | contig 17153 bp, 28 predicted proteins | sample 1673271 | NCBI WGS metagenome assembly OLVX01 (sample SAMEA3178939, study PRJEB25190) | human gut metagenome | biome: human gut; feature: human-associated habitat; material: faeces | place: Austria | collected 2013
CGGCGCTGAGATGAGCCGCCGCGAGTGGTACCGCGAAGGCCGCGTGCCGCTGCACACGCTGCGCGCAAAGGTGGACTACGGTTTCTGCACCGCCGCTACGCAGATGGGTTCCATCGGCGTGCAGGTGTGGGTCTACCACGGAGAGGTCATGCCCGGCCAGAAGGCTCCGCAGCCGGCGCTCGAGGGCAACTCCCGTCCGAACCGTTCCCGTCGCAACGACCGCAATGAGAGGGGGCGCAAGTAATGCTCGTACCTAAGCGTGTTAAGCACCGCAAGGTGCAGCGCGGCTCCATGAAGGGCCACGCAAAGGGCCACACCGAGCTCCACTTCGGTTCCTACGGCATCCAGGCCCTCGAGGCTCACTGGATCACCAACCGCCAGATCGAGGCCTGCCGTATCGCCATGACCCGCTGCATGAAGCGTGGCGGTAAGGTCTGGATCACCATCTTCCCCGACAAGCCCATCACCAAGAAGCCGGCAGAGACCCGCATGGGTTCCGGTAAGGGCAACCCGGAGGAGTGGGTGGCCGTCGTCAAGCCGGGCCGCATCATGTTCGAGATCGACGGCGTTTCCGAGGAAGTCGCCAAGGAGGCCCTGCGTCTCGCCCAGCACAAGCTGCCCATCAAGACCAAGATCGTGACCCGCACCGTCGAGAAGGACGGGGAGGAAGCCTAATGAAGTACAAGGACATCAAGGAGCTCAGCGACGCCGAGCTCGTCAAGAAGGTCGAGGAGGGCCGCGCAGAGCTCTTCAACCTTCGTTTCCAGATGGCCACGAGCCAGCTTGACAACACCGCTCGCGTGAAGAACGTCAAGAAGGACATCGCTCGCTGCCTCACCGAGCAGCGCGCCCGTCAGATCGCAGCGGAGAAGACCGCTGACGAGCAGTAGATTGCAGGAGAGGTAAGAAATGGCTGAGACCGAAAACAGGAACGCGCGCAAGCTTCGCACCGGTATCGTCGTCTCCATCTCCGGCAACAAGTCCGTGACGGTGAAGATCGACTACCGTAAGCACCACCCCAAGTACGGCAAGATGATGACCATCTCCAAGAAGCTGCACGTTCACGACGAGAACAACGAGTGTGGCATCGGCGACAAGGTCACTGTCATGGAGACCCGTCCGCTCTCCAAGACCAAGCGTTGGCGCCTGGTCGAGATCGTCGAGCGCGCCAAGTAAGGACTTTTTACAAACCCCGTCTTCCCATGTGCGCCGCTCGTGTGGGCGCACCTCTGGGAGGGCTTAGGTTCGGAGGAACACCAACATGATTCAGATGGAGACCATGCTCGCCGTCGCCGACAACTCCGGCGCCAAGCGAGTCAAGTGCATCAAGGTCCTTGGTGGCTCCAAGCGTCGTTACGCCGGCCTTGCCGACGTCATCATCGGCGCTGTTCAGGAGGCCACCCCCGGTGGCTCGGTGAAGAAGGGCGACATCGTTCGCTGCGTCATCGTGCGCACCAAGAAGGAGAACCGTCGTAAGGACGGCAGCTACATCAAGTTCGATCAGAACGCTTGCGTCCTGGTCAACAAGGAGGGCGAGCCCAAGGGCACCCGTATCTTCGGGCCCGTCGCTCGTGAGCTGCGCGATCACAAGTACATGAAGATCGTCTCGCTCGCGCCTGAGACGCTCTAAGGAGGTAATTAGCGTGGCTAAGATGTCTGTAAAGAAGGGCGACCTCGTCGAGGTCATCTCCGGCAAGGACAAGGGCACCCAGGCTCACGTCCTGCGTGCTTTCCCCTCCGAGGGCAAGCTTACCGTCGAGGGCGTTGCCGTCGCCAAGAAGGCCCAGAAGCCGACCGCCGCTAACCAGCAGGGCGGCTTCGTCGAGAAGGAGGCCAAGATCGACGCCTCCAACGTTATGCTCGTCTGCCCCAAGTGCGGCAAGGCGACCCGCGTCGGCCACAAGCAGGGCGAGCTCGACGGTCACAAGACCGCCATCCGCGTCTGCAAGAAGTGCGGCGCCGAGTTCTAATAGACTCGCAATCGCGAACTTTTTGAGCCCCGGCCTCCTTTGTGAGGCCGGGGTTTCTTATTTGTGCAGGAAGGATGACGTACGATTCGTGCTGCCCTTCTTGTGGAGATTAGCGTAAGATAGACAATCGCGTCTGTAGACGGGACCTTTCTGTCTCGGACGCAGGCAACTATAAGGCTCCGGAGGCGCGCCACGCCGAAGGAGGTCCGAGGCTCGAACGCCCCGGGCTTAAAACCCCAAGATTTAAGGAGTGAACAATGGCAGACGAGAAGTACACCCCCCGTCTTAAGGAGCTTTACGTCGGCACCGTGCGCGACGAGCTTCAGAAGCAGTTCAACTACAAGAACGTCATGATGATCCCGAAGATCGAGAAGATCGTCGTGAACATGGGCGTTGGCGAGGCCGCCACCGACTCCAAGGCCATCGACGGCGCCGTCGCCGACCTTCGCGCCATCACCGGCCAGCAGCCGCTCGTGACCCGCGCCCGTAAGTCCATCGCTACCTTCAAGCTCCGTGCCGGCATGCCCATCGGCGCCAAGGTCACCCTCCGCGGCGACCGCATGTGGGAGTTCCTGGATCGTCTGATCTGCATCGCCATCCCGCGCATCCGCGACTTCCGTGGTATCTCCGCCAAGTCCTTCGACGGGCGCGGCAACTTCTCCATGGGCGTCACCGAGCAGCTCATCTTCCCGGAGATCGACTTCGACAAGATCGATCACACCCGTGGCATGGACATCACCATCGTGACCACCGCCCAGACCGACGAGGAGGGCAAGGCGCTTCTGGACGCCTTCCACTTCCCGTTCAAAAAGGCGTAGTCAATATATTTGCAGTAGGGGAGCGTGAGCGTTCCCCCAAGGATTCTCTGAAGGAGGATTTGTGGCTAAGACATCGATGATCGTCAAGGCGTCGCGCGAGCCGAAGTACTCGACCCGCAAGCAGAACCGTTGCCAGCGCTGTGGGCGTCCCCACTCCGTGTATCGCAAGTTCGGCCTCTGCCGTTTGTTCTTCCGCGAGCTTGCGAGCAAGGGCGAGCTTCCTGGCGTCCGCAAGGCAAGCTGGTAGGACGCAAAGGGCTCTGGCGTTAAGGCGCGCCCGCTATGGGTGGGAGCGAACCGAGCGCACAGGTTCATCAATAACAAAGGAGAAAAGGATCCATGAAGATTACCGATCCCGTTTCTGACATGCTGACGCGTATCCGCAACGCGAACTCGGCGAACAAGGCCGAGGTCTCCATGCCTTCCACGAAGGTTCTGGTTGCCATTGCGGGCGTAATGCAGGCAGAGGGCTACATCGCGGGCTTTGAGGTCGAGGACACCAAGCCCCAGAAGACCCTTCACATTACCCTCAAGTACGGTGCCCGTCGCGCCAAGGTCATCCGCGGCATCAAGCGCGTGTCCAAGCCGGGCCTGCGCATCTACTCCACCGCCGACAAGCTTCCGCGCGTCCTTGGTGGCCTCGGCACCGCTATCATCTCTACTTCCCGCGGCATGATGTGCGACCGCGATGCCCGCAAGGCCGGCATCGGCGGCGAGGTCATCGCCTACATCTGGTAAATCTCGACAGGAATGAAAGGAGACAACCGTGTCTCGTATTGGTAAGAAGCCTGTCCTGGTTCCCGCCGGAGTCACTGTGGCAGTCGACAACACCACCGTTACGGTCAAGGGCCCCAAGGGCGAGCTGACCCGTACGTTCTCTGATCTCATCTCCATCAAGGAGGAGGGCGAGGAGATCATCGTCGTCCGCAACGACGACACCCAGGACTCCAACGCCCAGCAGGGTCTCGTCCGCACCCTCATCCACAACATGGTCATTGGTGTTTCCGAGGGCTTCGAGAAGAAGCTCGAGCTCACCGGCGTCGGCTACCGTGCCACGCTCAAGGGCAAGGACCTCGACCTCTCCCTCGGCTATTCTCACCCGGTCATTTTCCCGGCTCCCGAGAACATCGCCTTCGTGGTGCCTGACAACACCCACATCACCGTTCAGGGCATCTCCAAGGAGCAGGTCGGCCAGGTTGCCGCCGAGATCCGCATGAAGCGTCCGCCCGAGCCTTACAAGGGCAAGGGTATCCACTACGAGGGCGAGCACATCCGCCGCAAGCTCGGCAAGGCCGCCAAGTAGTAACGCTTAACGCAAAAGCCCATCACCCCGTCAGGTGATGGCATGTCTAAGGAGAAGGAATGAACAAGTTCCAGGCCAAGAAGGCCGGTCTCGAGCGCCGCAAGCGCCGCGTCCGCGCCAAGGTCTCCGGTACCGCCGAGCGTCCGCGCCTCGCCGTGCACCGCACCAACGCTCACATCTACGCCCAGGTCATCGACGATGTTGACGGCAAGACCATCTGCGCCGCCTCGACCCTCGACCCTGAGTTCCGCACCACCGGCAAGGTCGGCTCCAACAAGGAGGCCGCCGAGTTCGTGGGCGAGCTCGTGGCGAAGCGCGCCGTCGAGAAGGGCGTCACCGAGGTCACCTTCGACCGCGGTGGTCGCATCTATCACGGCCGCGTCAAGGCTCTGGCAGACGGTGCCCGCAACGCGGGCCTGAAGTTCTAGGAGGATTCAATGGCACGAGATCGTAAGCGCCAGCAGGATACGGATCTTCAGGAGCGCGTCGTCTTCATCCACCGCGTTTCGAAGACCGTCAAGGGCGGCCGTCGTATGTCGCTGCTCGCTCTGGTCGTCGTCGGCGACGGCAAGGGCAACGTGGGCCTCGGCCTCGGCAAGTCCGCTGAGGTGCCCCTGGCTATTTCCAAGGCCGTCGAGGACGCCAAGAAGAACATGTTCCACGTCGAGGTCACCGAGGCCGGCTCTGTGCCGCACGCCGTCGAGGGCCACTACGGCGCGGGCCGCGTCCTCATCAAGCCGGCTATCGAGGGTACCGGCGTCATCGCCGGCGGCCCCGTCCGTCCGCTCTTCGAGCTTGCCGGCATCACCAACGTCCTCTCCAAGTCTCTCGGCACCAACAACGCCCTTAACATGATTAAGGCCGCCGCCGAGGGCCTGAAGGAGCTCTCCACCCCCGAGCAGACCGCTGAGCGTCGCGGCCTGACCGTGGGCGAGATGTTCGTCGGGAAGGAGAACTAAAGATGGCTCAGTCCCTCAAGATCACCCTGGTCCGCTCCGCTCAGTGCGGCGTCAAGAAGGACCAGACCGCTACCGCCAAGGCCCTCGGCCTTCGCAAGATCGGCGATTGTGTCGAGCAGCCCGACAACCCGGGCATCCGCGGCATGATCTTCAAGATCAAGCACCTCGTCAACGTGGAAGAGAACTAGGAGTCAACCAATGCAGCTCAACGATCTGCGCCCCGCGGAGGGCTCCCGCAAGAACCGCAAGCGCATCGGCCGCGGCAACTCGTCCGGTCACGGCACCACTGCGGGTCGCGGCACCAAGGGTCAGCTTTCCCGCTCCGGCGGCGGCAAGGGCAAGGGCTTCGAGGGCGGCCAGCAGCCGCTCGCCATGCGCCTGCCTAAGCTCCCCGGCTTCATCAACCACAACCGCGTCGAGTACGCTCCCGTGAACCTTTCCCGCCTCGACGCGCTCTTTGCCGACGGCGAGACCGTCGACGGCGCCTCCCTCGTGGAGAAGGGCGTCATCAAGCACGAGTACCAGCTCGTGAAGGTCCTCGGCGACGGCGAGCTCACCAAGAAGCTCATCGTCAAGGTCGACAAGGTCTCCGCCTCTGCCCAGGCCAAGATTGAGGCGGCCGGAGGAAAGGTCGAGCAGGCGTGCTAAAGGGAATCGCCAACGCATTTCGCGTTCCGGAACTGAGGAAGAAGCTCCTTCTTACCGCAGGCATTCTCCTGCTGTATCGCTTCGGCGCGTATCTTCCCGTCCCGGGAGTTCCGTTCCAGGACATGCTGTCCGCCTACCAGACGGGCCTTTCCTCGAACGGCGCTATGGCCGTGCTTAACCTGTTCTCAGGTGGCGCGCTTTCCCGCATGTCCGTATTCAGCCTCGGCATCATGCCTTACATCACCGCGCAGATCATTCTGCAGCTGATGCAGGCCGTGATTCCGTCGCTCGGCGAGCTTGCTAAGGAGGGCGAGTCCGGTCAGCGCAAGATCACGCAGTACACGCGCTACCTCACGATCGGCCTCGCCCTCATCTCTTCGGTCGGTTACCTGTTCCTGTTCAAGAGCTACGGCGTTAGCTTCGCGAACATGGGCATCGCCGAGGGGCTCCAGAACTTCATCGTGGTCTTCACGATGCTTGCTGGCGCAATCATCATCATGTGGCTGGGCGAGGTCATCACCCAGCGCGGTATCGGCAACGGCATGTCGCTCATCATCTTCGCTAACATCATGAGCGGCCTGCCCACTTCGCTGATCTCGTCTGTCGCCAGCAACGGCAACGTTGTACTTACCGTCATCACCATGCTCGTCATCGTGGCGATCATTCCGATCATCGTCTACGTCGAGCGCGGCCAGCGTCGCATTCCGATCCAGTACGCCAAGCGCGTCGTGGGTCGCCGCGTCATGGGCGGTCAGGCAACCTACCTGCCGATCAAGGTCAACACCGCCGGCGTCGTGCCGATCATCTTCGCTTCTGCGATCCTGTATCTCCCGGCGCAGCTCGCGGTGTTCTTCCCCAACGTCGGCTGGGTCCAGGCCGTGGCCAACGCGCTTTCCGCGGGTTGGATCAACTGGGTCCTCTCGGTTCTTCTCATCGTGGCGTTCGCGTACTTCTACTCCTCGATGGTCTTCAACCCTGAAGAGACTGCCGATCAGCTTCGCAAGCAGGGCGGCTTCATCCCGGGCGTTCGCCCCGGCGCCGCCACCGCCGCGTACATCAAGAACACCATTGACCACGTGACCCTGCCGGGCGCCCTGTTTATGGCCGTCCTCGCCGTCGTCCCGTCGATTATCTTCTGGTTCACGGGCAACTCGCTCGTCCAGGCGTTCGGCGGCACCTCGGTGCTCATCATGGTCGGCGTGGCCATGGATACGCTCGCCTCTCTGGAGAGCCAGCTCAAGATGAACAACTACGACGGCTTCTTTAAGTAAGCCGCCTGCGGGCTCGAGTAACGCCAATTTCGGAAGAAAGGTACGGCCATGAACATCGTTCTTCTTGGCGCCCCCGGCGCCGGTAAGGGCACCCAGGGCCAGAAGCTCGTGGAGGATTTCGGCTTTGCCCACATCTCCACCGGCGACCTGCTCCGCGCTGCCGTCAAGGCTGGCTCTGAGCTTGGCATCAAGGCCAAGTCCTACATGGAGTCCGGCCAGCTCGTCCCCGATCAGCTTGTCATCGACCTCGTCAAGGAGCGCCTCGACTCCGATGACGCCCAGAAGGGCTTCATCCTCGACGGCTTCCCCCGCAACACTGCCCAGGCGGTCGCGCTCGACTCCGAGCTCGCCGCCATGGGCCGCGACCTTGACGCCGCGCTGCTCGTCAGCGTTCCCGATGCCTCCGTCGTGGAGCGTCTCTCTTCTCGTCGTACCTGCAAGTCCTGCGGGTACACGGCTCCGGCAGGCACCGAGGTGTGCCCTCGCTGCTCCGGAGAGATGTACCAGCGCGAGGACGACAAGCCCGAGACGATTCAGCGTCGTCTCGATACGTACCACACCCAGACCGCCCCGCTGATTGAGTACTACCGGGGCCACTCGATTCTCAAGGAGGTCGACGGAGACCGTCCCGTCGACGAGGTCTATGCCGACGTCAAGGATCTCCTGAGCCTATGATCAAGCGCAAAGATCCTCAACAGATCGAGCAGATGAAGGCCGCCGGGGCATTGTCCAAGGCGGCTCTTCGTCTAGCTGGGACCATGGTTGTCCCCGGCACCTCCACGCTCGCGATCGACCAGGCTGTGGAAAGCTTCATCCGCGCAAGCGGCGGCAAGCCCACCTTCAAGGGGTACGGAGGTTTTCCGGGCAGCATCTGCGCGTCCGTCAACGAGCAGGTCGTGCACGGAATTCCTTCTGATGCTGTTGTCCTCAAGGAGGGTGATATCCTTTCGGTGGACACCGGCGCCACCTTGAACCGCTGGGTTGGCGACAACGCCTGGACCTTCTTCTGCGGTGAGGTGTCGAGCGAGTGGCAGGGTTTGTGCGAGGTCACGCGCGATTGCCTCAAGGCCGCGATCGAGCAGGCAGTTCCCGGCAACCGGCTCGGCGATGTCGGTGCCGCAGTCCAGGAACTCGCGGAGTTGAATGGCTATGGGGTCGTCCGCGACTACGTCGGACATGGAATCGGCCGCGCGATGCACGAGGACCCCGAGGTCCGCAATTACGGCAGGCGCGGGCGTGGCGTCAAGCTCCAGGCGGGAATGGTGCTCGCGATCGAGCCGATGATCACCATGGGTTCCTATGAGTGCCGTACCCTCGGAAACGGTTGGACCGTCGTCACCTGCGACGGGGGAGCCGCGGCCCACTATGAGAACACCGTTGCCATCACCGATGACGGTCCGGTGATTCTTACCGTCGACGACGAGGGCCCGTGGTGCTCTATGCAAGGCGGCATGAACTAGCCTTCTTTGCGGCGTGCCCGAATTTCGATCAAATAAAGACTTTCGGACTAGCCATAAGCAGGCAATGAGTTGTTGTAGTTGTGGAGGGCGCTCACATCCGTGGACGCTCCCGTGAATTTTCGATATATTTGTTAGTCGCTGTCACGGCGTAGAGAGGGATTAACTTGAGCAAGCAGGACGCAATCGAACTCGAGGGCAAGGTCGTCGAGCCTCTGCCCAACGCTATGTTCAACGTGGAGCTCGAGAACGGTAAGACCATTCTCTGCACCATCTCGGGAAAGATCAGGATGAACTACATCCGCATCCTTCCGGGAGACAAGGTCGTTGTGGAGATTTCTCCCTACGATCTCACGCGCGGCCGCATCACCTACCGCTACAAGTAGGCTTGCGGCACTCAGCCTGGAAATCACGCCAGCGGCTGGGCGAGTAGATAGTTCGTATCAGCACTACCGAAAGGAATGACGTCATGAAGGTACGCCCTTCGGTCAAAAAGATGTGCGACAAGTGCAAAATCATTCGTCGCCACGGCAAGGTTTACGTCATTTGCGAGAACCCGCGCCACAAGCAGCGTCAGGGCTAAGGAAGGAGCACCAAGTTGGCCCGTATTAACGGCGTCGACCTCCCGCGCGAGAAGCGCGTCGAGATCGGACTCACCTACATTTTCGGCATCGGCCGCACCACTGCCACCAAGATCTGCGCCGAGACCGGCGTTGATCCCGCTACCCGCGTCAAGGATCTGACCGAGGACGAGGTCACCAAGATCCGCGATTACATTGACGCCAACTACACGACTGAGGGCGACCTCCGCCGTGAGACCCGTCAGAACGTTGCCCGCCTGATGGAGATCGGCTGCTATCGCGGCCTCCGTCACCGCAAGGGCCTCCCCGTCCGTGGCCAGCGCACGCACACGAACGCTCGTACCCGCAAGGGCAAGAAGCGTCAAATCGGCGGCAAGAAGAAGTAGGACAGGGGATATAGAACATGGCGCAGAAGAAGAACGCTCGCACCACGCGCGTCCGCCGCTCCGAGCGTAAGAACATCGCTGTGGGTCAGGCCCACATCAAGAGCACGTTCAACAACACGATCGTCTCGATCACCGATCCCCAGGGCAACGTCATCTCCTGGCAGTCCGGTGGCACCGTCGGCTTCAAGGGCTCCCGTAAGTCCACGCCGTTCGCCGCGCAGCTGGCCGCCGAGGCCGCTGCCAAGGCTGCCATGGAGCACGGCCTGCACAAGGTCGCAGTCTTCGTGAAGGGCCCCGGCTCTGGTCGCGAGACCGCCATCCGTTCCCTCCAGGCCGCCGGCCTCGAGGTTTCGGGCATCCAGGACAAGACCCCCATCGCGCACAACGGTTGCCGTCTGAGCAAGCGTCGTCGCGTGTAGCTCTAGGAGGATTTAACAATGGCAGTTGATAGGACTCCCGTCCTTAAGAGGTGCCGTCAGCTCGGCATCGACCCCGTTGTGATGGGGATTAACAAGACTTCTCACCGCGAGCCCAAGCGTCGCCGTAAGGAGTCCGAGTACGGTATGCAGCTTCGCGAGAAGCAGAAGGCCAAGTTCATCTACGGCGTTCTCGAGAAGCAGTTCCACGGCTACTACGACGCCGCTCTTAAGCGTGAGGGCATCACCGGCGACAACCTGATGAGCATCCTCGAGAGCCGCCTTGACAACGTTGTCTTCCGTCTTGGCTTCGCCCGCACCCGCAAGGAGGCCCGCCAGACCGTCCGTCACGGTCACATCACCGTGAACGGCCACCGCTGCGACATCCCCTCCGCTCAGGTCAAGGCCGGCGACGTCGTTGCCGTCGCCCCCAAGTACAAGGACCTGCTCCCCATCAAGGAGGCCCTCATCTCCTCCGAGCACATGGCCGTCCCCGGCTGGCTCGAGGTCGACATCGAGAAGCTCCAGGGCACCGTCCTTCAGGTCCCCACGCGCGACCAGATCGACCTTGACCTCGACGCTCAGCTCATCGTCGAGCTCTACTCCAAGTAAGCCCGACCCTGTTTGGAGGTAGCAATGTCCGATTTCATCCGACCGCAGGTGTCGGTAGAGGAGATCAGCGACAGCCTGGCTCGCATCAACGTCGAGCCGCTGGAGCGTGGCTACGGCGACACGCTGGGCAACTCCCTGCGTCGCGTGCTGCTCTCGTCCCTCGAGGGCGCTGCTGTCGAGGCCATCTCCATCGACGGCGTGCAGCATGAGTTCACGACCGTCGAGGGCGTCTACGAGGACGTCACCGACATCGTGCTCAACGTCAAGGGCCTGGTCTTCCGCTCCATGGGCACCGGCTCCGAGGCGGAGGCCTCCATCTCGGTCGACGGCCCCATGACGGTGACCGGCGGCGACTTCGATATCCCCGCTGAGTTCGAGATCGTCAACCCGGGCCACGTCATCTGCACCCTTGCCGAGGGCGCCCACCTCACCATGAGGATGCGCATCGGCATGGGTCGCGGTTACGTCGCCGGCGAGGACAACGAGCGTGAGACCGATCCCATCGGCATCATTCACGTCGACTCGCTCTTCTCGCCCGTCCGCCGCTGCGCCAAGGTCGTTGAGAACTGCCGCGTCGGTCGTCGCACCGACTACGACCGTCTCGTCCTCGAGGTCGAGACCAACGGTTCCATGACCCCGCGCGACGCCGTCGTCGAGGCTTCCAACATCATCAACCAGCACATGACCGCGTTCATGTCCCTGGCTGACGAGGACGAGCCCGTCGAGGACACGTCGATCTTCACGACCAGCACCGTCGAGGACAACATCGAGCTCGACAAGCAGATTGAGGACCTGGACCTTTCGGTTCGCTCCTACAACTGCCTGAAGCGCGCCGGCATCCACTCCGTGCGTCAGCTCGTGGAGTTCTCCGAGAACGACCTTCTCAACATCAGAAACTTTGGCGTCAAGTCCATTGAGGAAGTCAAGGACAAGCTCGAGAGCATGGGGCTTTCCCTCAAGGCTTAACGCGCGCCGGAACGCTTAGGAGAAGCAGTTATGCGTCACAACAAGAAGAAGGGCATGAAGCTCGGCACCGACGCTTCGCACACCAAGGCTATGAAGCGCAGCCTTGTTTGCGCCCTGTTTACCAACGACCGTATCAAGACGATCGATGTCCGCGCCAAGGCTATCCGCTCTGACGTCGACAAGGTCATCACCTGGGCCAAGAAGGGCGACATCCACTCTCGCCGTCTTGCCATCGCGAAGCTCAACGACAAAGAGGTTGTCCGCGAGGTCTTCGAGAAGGCTGCTCAGGGCATGTGGGCCGACCGCAACGGCGGTTACACCCGCATCATGAAGCTCGGCCCCCGTAAGGGCGACGCTGCCGAGATGGTGCTGATGGAGCTCGTCACCGAGCCCGTCACCCCCAAGGCCAAGAAGACCACCGTCACCAAGGTCGAGGCCGCTCCCGTCGTCGAGGAGGCCGCTGAGGCTCCCGCCGCCGAGGAGAACGCCGCTGAGTAAGCGACGCTCATTGAAGTGCCCTAAGGGCCCTGGCCTTGCGCCAGGGCCCTTTTTATACGAAATCGGAGGATATGCTCATGGGTGCCTATGAGCGCGAATATGTTCCGCGCGAGACACCGATGGTCGGCGACGCGCCGGCTCAGGCCACGCTTGTGATTCGCCTCGGCTATCGCGGGGAGGACTTCTGCGGTTTTGCTGAGCAGCCCGGAAAGAGGACCGTCGCAGGCGAGCTTCGCCGCGCTCTCGAGTGCGCGCTTCGCCGTCCGTGCGAGCTTACCTGCGCCGGCCGCACCGATGCGGGTGTCCACGCCGTCTCCCAGTATGTGAGCCTTCCCATGGCCGCGTCCGAGCTCGATCTGTCGGCCGACCGCCTTCGCCGCAGCCTCGTCGCGCTGACGCCCGACGACATCTCGGTGTCGGGCCTATTCCGGGCGGTTCCGGACTTCTCGGCGCGTTTTGACGCCCAGATGCGCAGGTACCGCTACCGGATCTGCGCCGGCGACGCGCGTCCCGTCATGGCTTGGGACCACGCCTGGTGGTACAAGGGCGTCCTTGACGTCGCCTCCATGGACGAGGCGGCTCAGGCCCTCGTGGGGGAGCACGACTTCAAGAGCTTCTGTAAGGCTTCCTCGGCCGTCGATAAGCCGACGTGCCGTTACGTCTCGACCCTGCATGTGAGCGAGGTCGAGGAAGCCTCAGAGCGTCTTGTGGCGATCGACATCGAGGGCAACGCTTTTCTGCACAACATGGTTCGCACCATCGTCGGCACCCTCGTTGAGGTTGGCCGCGGACACCGCGATGCGGCGTGGGTGGCAGCCGCCCTCGCCGCTCGCGACCGCGCCGCCGCCGGCCCCTGCGCCCCTGCTCGTGGCCTCACCTTCCAAGCCGTCGACTACCGTCCCGGTGCCCTTGTCCCCTGGTGACCTGCTTTTTCAGCCTGCCTGATTTGGCAGTCTATTTTGCCTTTCTGACCTGGTTGCCTGGACGTACCCCGCGCATGGAAAGGACCTGCTTTGGATCTCCTTGTCGATGTTCTTGCCGACTCCGTTATCGATACTCTCAAGCTCATCCCGTTTCTTCTTGTGACCTATCTGGCTATGGAGGCGCTCGAGCACTTTGCCAGCAATAAAGTCAAAGAGGCGGTTGAGCACGCCGGCGCCGCCGGCCCTGTGGTGGGCTCGCTTCTTGGTGCCTTGCCGCAGTGCGGCTTCTCGGCCATGGCGGCCACGCTCTTCTCAGGGCGCGTGGTCACTGCCGGCACGCTAGTCGCCGTTATTCTTTCCACCTCGGACGAGATGATCCCGGTGTTCGTGGCCCATCAGGAGCCGGCGAGCCGTATGCTCTCGATCATCGCCATAAAGGTCGTGCTCGGCATCGCCGCGGGCCTTTTGCTCGACCTGGTCCTGCGCCTGCTTCACCGCGCCGGCGACGGTCACACGCACATCCATGAGCTCTGCGAGCGCGAGCACTGCCACTGCGAGGAGGCCGACGAGCTCGACGAGCTCGACGATAATCACCACGACCACGGCGATCACCACGGCCACCATGAGCACGGGCATCACCACGACTACGGCCACTCACACCACGGCGCCTGGGGGATTGTCCGCTCCGCGTGCGTCCACACGGCTCAGGTCACGGCCTTCATTTTCCTCATCTCGCTGCTGTTCGGCCTGATCATCGAGGGTCTCGGCGTCGACTCCATCCGATCGACGCTCGCCTATCACCCCGTGAGGGCGACCTTCATCGCGGCGCTCGTCGGGCTCATTCCCAACTGTGGCGCGAGCGTGGCCATCGCGGAGCTGTTCCTTGACGGAACGCTCGCCACCGGCCCCATGCTCGCCGGGCTTCTTTCCTCGGGCGGCGTGGGCCTGCTCGTGCTGTGGCGCACGAACGCCGACGCGCGCCAGAACGTCTACGTCACCCTGTTGGTTTATGTCGTGGCGGTTCTCGCGGGTCTTGCGGCCTGCGCGTTAGGTATCCTGTTGTAAAAAGGATTCACGCGTGCGCATGCGCACGGGAAGGCGGTATCCATGCTCTTTAGGAAGCGCGAGCGTTTTGAGCGCACCGACGTGCCCACGCCGGGCCCCTACACGAACGTCATCGGCGTCGTCGTGCTCGTCGTCGTGGCGGTTGCCCTCTTTGTCGTCGTCGGGCGCGTCGCCGACCGTGTGGGCAAGGAGACCCGCCTTGAGGACGCCGACCTCTCCAAGCAAGTCGGCAAGCAATCCTCGATGGTGGTCACCGACGAACAGTACTCGATCTCCCAGGACGCCTTCACCAAGGTGCTCTTCCTCACGGTGGGCGACGCCTCCGATATGAAGAAGGGCACGCAGGTCACGCAGGCTCAGGTGCTGCTGCTCCACGAGAAGCCCGTTCAGGCCGAGGACGGCAGCGAGACCACGCAGACCGTGGCGTCCTTGGCCACCCTTCCGCTCGACGCAAAGATCGGCTCCGGCGACGATGCCGCTACGCTGGCCGATTACTGCGCCTCCCACGGTCCCGCCGCCTGCGTCGTGCCCCTCAACGCGGCGAGCAACATCAAGTTCACTCACGTGGTCGTGGCAAGTGAGGACGTGCTCGAGCAGGTCATGGCGCTTGCCGGCACTGATCCCTCGAAGTTCATCAAGGAGTCCACGGCGCTTCTGATGAAGCTCCGCACCGACATGACGACGGCCGAGCTCGTTGATTTGGGCACCAGGGCCGCAGGCGTGGGCGCCGAGAACTTCAACCGCGTCGACGCGCCGCTCGCAGCCGAGACCACCCAGGCCGACGACGGCTCCACGGCCGAGACGGGCTTCCAGGTCATCGACCGCACCGCGCTGTGCACGTCGGTCGGCACGCTCGTTTAGGCCGTCCCGCGCAACTCGGGGAAAGCCCCCAAAAGCGGAATAAAGCAAAGCTCTGCGCCCGTGGCCGCTTGGCTGCGGGCGCAGTCTTGAGACAAAAGAGGCCGCGGACGACGATTATTGAGAATTGCTGGAGCGGATGACGCCTGCTCGGCGATGGGGAATCATGGTGTTTTGAGGAGCGGCGTCTTGCACACCACACCTGCATAAGCGCATCGGATAATTGCCGGTTGGCCCATCGTCTGAAAGGCAGCAATTGCAGCATTTCTCTCCCACATCGCCGAAGGTGTCGGTCCTTCTTTGCGTCCATGACGCCGAGAAGACCCTGCGTCGCGCAGTGGAGAGCGTGCAGAACCAAACGCTGCGCAATGTCGAGCTGGTTGCTGTCGACGCGGGCTCGGAGGACTCGAGCGTGCGCATGCTCGACACGTTCATGGAACGCGACATCAGGGTGGTGGTCGAGCACCTGTCGGCGTGTAGCCGCGAGGAGGCGCTTGATGCGGCCTTCGAGCGCGCTCGCGGCGAGTATATCGTGGTCATGGATGCCGACGGATGGTTCGACGCGACGTATCTCCAGAAGCTCGTCGATACTGCCGAGAGCGAGCACGTGGACCTTGTGGTAGGCGGCGTCACCGTCCAGATAGAGACCCCGCGCCGAAGGATAGACCTCGAGACGGACGAGACCCCCGTTGTTTATCGGACGCAGCACGATTTCCGGACCGGCTCGTGGGAGCACTTCGCCTCCGGTCGCCTCTCACCAGCGAGCGCAAAGCTATTCGACCGCGCAAGGGCTGCCGCGAACAAGCTGCGCTTCAATGCCGAGAACGGGAACGATCACGGATTTACCTTCGGGTACCTGCGTGATGTCGAGCGCGTCGCCTTCACGGGCGGCGGGTATCACGTTCATCGCGAGGTTCCCGAGGAACACGGCGTCGAGCTCGCGCGGGAACTGTACCGCGGCATCGGCGACGAGTATGAGGCCGTGATTGAGCTGCTGCGCGGCTGGGGCCTTGAAGGCGACGCGGCGAGCATGACGATGATCCAGGGCCGTTACCTCGAGCTTCTTTCCCTGTGTGTCGAGGCGGCGTGCACGACGCAGACGGGAGACGCGCCCGCCGACGTCCGTGCCCTTGTAGGCCAGATGATCTCCGACGAGCGGGCACAGCTCGCGGCTGGCGTGGGCCTGCCGCGAGACGGTGCCGCCCGCGCCCTTATTGGCCCGATAAAGAGCCAGAACGTGCCGCTGGCCATCATGCAGGCGCGGCTTTTGTCGATGGTGCGCCGCGGCGCTCCGGCCACCCTTGCTCCCGACGCCTTCCTCTAGTGGGACAAAATACCCCGTCCCTTTTGTCCCAACGCTAGAAGCGATTGAGGCGGCTGCGGAGATTCTCGACGACGAAGCCGAGGCCGTTGGTGCGGACGCGATACGCGGCCTCGCCGGCGAGATAGCCGATGCGCGCGAGCTTGTCCTCGCGCGGGGCCTCGACGCCGCGGACGCGGGCAAAGAACTGCTTTGCGGCGGGGGAGAGCGCGGCCAGGCCGAACACGCGCTCCGGCTCCAGGCGCGCCATCGAGCGTCCGACGAGCTCGCGCACGCCCGCCGCATCCTCGCCCGCGGCGCTTACGGTGATCAAGGCGTAGTTGACGCCGCGCAGGGCGAGCGCGTCGAGCACAGCGGAGGGGCCGGGCGCGCAGGTGACGGGCAGACCGCGTTCAATGGCACGGCGCACGATGGCCAAGCCGGGGTCGTTGATGGTGGGCATGCCGGCGTCGGATACGACGAGCACGGTGGCGCCGGTTTCGACCTGGTCGAGCAGGCCGTCGGCCTTGTCGCGCTCGTTGTGGTCGTGATAGGCGATGACGCGACCGTTCACATAGACGCCGAGGCGACGGGCGAGATCGTAGAGGCGGCGCGTGTCTTCGGCGGCCACGATATCGGCCCGTTCCAAGAGGGCCACCAGACGGGCTGAAGCGTCGCCGACATTGCCGATCGGGGTGGCGGCGAGCACCACGGTGCCGGCGGGGATGGTCACGGCCGATTCGCGGGATTGGGCGACGGCGGATTCGCCGGCATGAACTTCATCATTGCGTTCAGGCACTTGCGTCACGCTACCGTCAGCGTCATACTGCTCATTCAACTCATCTGCGCTTGTCATACTCCCAGTATTGCCCATGCCACAGAGCAATCCACGACAATCCATGGCGAAATCGAGGCATTCTCCCTTTGCAGGGGCTGATTTCACATGTTCCGGAGGTCTACTTCCGTTTCAAGGGGCTCCTCATCCGGTGAAGCACCAGTACAAACGGCTTTGACGCAACGCTATTCCGCCATTTTGGCGGCGTATCTACTTGACCATCAGCCCCTCGAAACGCAAGTAGACCTCCGGCAAACCCCAAATCAGCCCCTTGAAACGCGAGATGG
>OLVX01001794.1_pt1 | contig 17114 bp, 14 predicted proteins | sample 1673271 | NCBI WGS metagenome assembly OLVX01 (sample SAMEA3178939, study PRJEB25190) | human gut metagenome | biome: human gut; feature: human-associated habitat; material: faeces | place: Austria | collected 2013
CTGGCCACCGATCTTTTTTGCACGCTACGGCGTGTTGTTAACCCGGATGTGATTGACGTAGAAAATGACTAATCGAGCGATTCCTTTACCTGATGAACAAGCCACTTTAGATCTCGGCAAGCGCGTGGCGCAGGCCTGTCAGGGGGCAACCGTCATTTATCTGTATGGTGATTTGGGGGCGGGTAAAACCACTTTCAGCCGGGGTTTTTTGCAGGCGTTAGGGCATAACGGGAATGTGAAAAGCCCAACCTACACGCTCGTCGAGCCGTACACCCTCGACAATCTCATGGTGTACCACTTTGATTTATATCGCCTTGCGGATCCTGAGGAGCTGGAATTTATGGGGATCCGTGATTATTTTGCCAATGATGCCATCTGCCTGGTGGAGTGGCCGCAACAAGGTGCGGGTGTGTTACCTGACCCGGATGTCGAAATTCACATAGATTACCAGGCACAAGGGCGTGAGGCTCGCATCAGTGCGGTTTCCTCATCAGGGTGTTCCTTACTGGCGCGTCTCGCCGGTTAAGCGTAGGGATGACGGGATGAAAAATCGCGTTAAAAGTTGGCTGTTGGCTGCTTCGGTGCTGCTGTGCGCGCAGGCCGGGGCGGCAAGCCTTTCGGATATTCAGGTGTCGAACGGCGAAAGCCAGGCCCGGATCACGTTTAGCTTTATGGGTGACCCTGAATACGCTTTTTCACAGCCAGACAGCCACAGCGTGGCGCTGGATATCAAACAGACCGGGGTGATTCAGGGGCTCCCGCTTCGGTTCAGCGGTAACAACCTGGTGAAAAGTATCCGCTCGGGTAACCCGCAGGACAGCCAGTCATTGCGCCTGGTGGTGGATCTCACCGAAAAGGGCAAAACGAAAGCGGTTAAGCAGCAAAACGGCGCGAACTATACGGTAGTTTTTACCATCAATGCCGACGTTCCGCCGCCGCCTCCGCCGCCACCGGTTGTCGCGAAACGCGTAGAGGAGCCTGTGTATACTCCGCGTCCATCGGAACCCGCGCGTAATCCGTTTAAATCGCAGAACGATCGCATAACCGCAGCAACCAGCAGCAATACGGTAACGCGTCCGGCGGCTAGTGCGCGCCGCGCGGTCAGCGGTGATAAAGTGATTATCGCCATTGATGCCGGACACGGTGGTCAGGATCCTGGTGCGATTGGCCCGGGCGGCACGCGGGAGAAAAACGTCACAATTGCCATTGCCCGCAAGCTGCGCGCGCTGCTGAATGACGATCCTATGTTTAAAGGCGTGTTGACCCGCGACGGCGACTATTTTATTTCCGTTATGGGGCGCTCGGACGTGGCGCGTAAGCAAAATGCCAATTTCCTGGTCTCTATTCATGCGGATGCTGCGCCAAACCGCAGTGCCACGGGCGCGTCTGTGTGGGTGCTGTCAAACCGCCGGGCAAACAGCGAGATGGCAAACTGGCTGGAAGAGCATGAGAAACAGTCAGAACTGCTGGGCGGTGCGGGTGATGTGCTGGCAAACAGTCAGTCAGACCCGTACCTCAGCCAGGCGGTACTGGATTTACAGTTCGGTCATTCCCAGCGCGTCGGGTATGATGTCGCCACTAACGTGTTGAATCAGCTGCAGGGCATCGGGGCATTGCACAAGCGTCGCCCGGAACATGCGAGCCTGGGCGTGCTGCGTTCGCCGGATATTCCGTCAATTCTGGTGGAGACCGGCTTTATCAGCAACAACGCCGAAGAGCGCCTGTTGGGAAGCGACAGCTATCAGCAGCAAATTGCCGAAGCGATTTATAACGGTCTGCGTAAATACTTTGACGCGCACCCGCTGCAGTCCGCGCCGTCGGGCGGAGCAGGCCAGGTGGCCAACGCTTCACTGCCGGGTGGGATGACCGCGACCAACTAAGGAGACATCATGCCGATTCAGGTTCTACCGCCGCAGCTTGCGAACCAAATCGCCGCCGGTGAGGTGGTGGAACGTCCTGCATCGGTGGTGAAGGAACTGGTGGAAAACAGCCTCGATGCGGGAGCTACCCGCATTGATATTGATATCGAACGCGGCGGGGCGAAACTTATCCGCATTCGCGATAACGGCTGTGGGATAAAAAAAGACGAGCTGGCGCTGGCGCTGGCGCGTCATGCCACCAGTAAAATTGCCTCTCTGGACGATCTTGAAGCAATAATCAGCCTCGGCTTTCGCGGCGAGGCGCTCGCCAGTATTAGTTCGGTTTCCCGCCTGACGTTGACCTCTCGTACCGCTGAACAGCAGGAAGCCTGGCAGGCATACGCCGAAGGACGCGACATGGATGTGACGGTTAAACCCGCGGCGCATCCTGTCGGTACCACGCTGGAAGTGCTGGATCTATTCTACAACACCCCCGCCCGACGCAAGTTTATGCGTACCGAAAAAACCGAATTCGGCCATATCGACGAGATCATTCGTCGTATCGCGCTGGCGCGTTTTGACGTCACCATTAATCTCAGCCATAACGGCAAGGTGATGCGCCAGTATCGCGCGGTGGCGGAAGGCGGGCAGAAAGAGCGCCGTTTAGGGGCTATCTGCGGAACGCCATTTCTGGAACAGGCGCTGGCGATAGAGTGGCAGCATGGCGATCTCGCTTTACGTGGCTGGGTGGCCGACCCGAACGCCAGCAGTGCGGCTTTCTCTGAAATTCAGTATTGCTACGTGAATGGCCGCATGATGCGCGACCGCCTCATTAACCACGCCATTCGTCAGGCCTGTGAAGACAAGCTTGGGGCCGATCAGCAACCGGCTTTTGTGCTTTATCTGGAGATCGATCCGCATCAGGTCGATGTTAACGTTCACCCCGCCAAGCATGAGGTGCGCTTCCATCAGTCGCGTCTGGTGCATGATTTTATCTATCAGGGCGTGCTGAGCGTATTGCATCAGCAGGTTGAGCCTGCATTGCCGCTGGAAAAAGACGATTCCTCACCGCGTTCCATCCCGGAAAACCGTGTCGCTGCGGGCCGCAACCATTTTGCGCAGCCCGCTGTCGCGCGAGAGCCGGAAACGCCTCGATTCTCAACCGGTGCGAGCACGACGCGTCCGACGGGAGCAAACTATCCGAACGCTCAACCCGGCTATCAAAAGCAGCAGGGGGCGTTGTACCGTAAGTTGCTGGAAACGCCTGCTGTTGAGCGCAAAGACCACGTTGCAGTGGCGACGCCGTCCCTTGAAGGGCACAGCCAGAGTTTCGGGCGAGTGCTGACGATTATCGCACCGGATATGGCATTGCTAGAACGCGACGGCAAATTGCAGCTTCTGGCGTTACCGGTTGCCGAACGCTGGCTCAAACAGGCGCAACTGACGCCAGGGGAAAATGCGGCCTGTGCGCAGCCGTTATTGATCCCGGTTCGTCTGAAAATATCCGCTGAAGAAACGCGGGTATTGCAGCGTACAGAGGCCCTACTGGCGCAAATGGGCATTGAAATGGTGCTCGAACCACAACATGTGACAATTCGCGCAGTGCCTTTACCCTTACGCCAACAAAATTTACAAAACTTGATTCCTGAACTGATAGGCTACCTGGCGCAGCAAACATCGTTTGAGGCCGCCAACACCGCGCAGTGGATCGCTCGCCATCTGGCCAGCGAACATACACCGTGGAGTATGGCGCAGGCGATTACCGTGCTGGCGGAGGTCGAACGCCTCTGCCCACAGCTGGTGAAAGCGCCGCCGGGTGGGTTATTACAACCTGTTGATTTGAAAACGGCGATGACCGCCCTGAAACATGACTGACGTAAGTAAGGCGAGCCTGCCAAAGGCAATTTTTTTAATGGGCCCAACGGCCTCCGGCAAAACGGCGTTAGCCATTGAGTTACGCAAAGTTTTGCCTGTAGAGTTGATTAGCGTTGATTCCGCCCTCATCTATCGGGGGATGGACATTGGTACGGCGAAGCCTGGCGCAGAAGAACTGCGTGCGGCACCGCACCGTTTGCTGGATATTCTCGACCCGGCAGAGGCTTACTCCGCAGCGGATTTCCGCCGGGATGCCTTAGCCGAGATGGCCGAGATTACGGCGGCGGGACGTATACCGCTGTTGGTTGGCGGCACCATGCTCTACTTTAAGGCGCTGCTGGAAGGATTATCACCTTTACCTTCCGCAGATCCTGACGTGAGAGCAAAGATTGAGCAACAGGCGGCAGAGCAGGGATGGGACGTGTTGCATAAGCAACTGGCAGAGATTGACCCGGTTGCGGCAGCGCGAATCCATCCAAATGATCCGCAAAGGCTTTCCCGGGCACTGGAAGTTTTTTTCATTTCGGGTAAAACTTTAACGGAACTGACGCAAACGTCAGGAGACGCTCTGCCGTATCAGGTGCATCAGTTCGCCATCGCCCCGGCGAGCCGTGAACTGCTCCATCAACGAATTGAGCAGCGTTTTCATCAGATGTTAGCTTCAGATTTTGAAGCAGAAGTGCGGGCGCTATTTGCCCGTGGAGATTTGCATACGGATATGCCTTCCGTTCGTTGTGTGGGATACCGCCAGATGTGGTCGTATCTTGAAGGTGAGATTTCATACGATGAAATGGTTTATCGAGGTGTTTGCGCCACGAGACAGTTAGCGAAGCGCCAGATCACCTGGTTGCGCGGTTGGGAGGGAGTTCACTGGTTAGACAGTGAAAAACCGCAACAGGCGTTAAACGAGGTGATTGAGGTTGTTGGTGATATCGCCCACTGAATGTGTACAATTGAGACGTATCGTGCGCAATTTTTCAGAATCGCAAGGTTCTAAGTACAAAACAAGCATATAAGGAAAAGATAGAATGGCTAAGGGGCAATCTTTACAAGATCCGTTCCTGAACGCATTGCGTCGGGAACGTGTTCCAGTTTCTATTTATTTGGTGAATGGTATTAAGCTGCAAGGTCAGATTGAGTCTTTCGATCAGTTTGTGATCCTGTTGAAAAACACGGTCAGTCAGATGGTCTACAAGCACGCTATCTCTACTGTTGTTCCGTCCCGTCCAGTCTCTCATCACAGCAATAACGCTGGCGGCGGCACTGGCAGTAACTACCATCATGGCAGCAACGCGCAGGGTTCTTCAACGCCAGCGCAGGACAGCGACGAAACCGAATAAGGTTTCAGCTGTTATCCACACGGGGAGCCAGGGATCCTGCGTTCCCCGCTGATCTTTTTAGAGAGGTTTACGCTTGTTTGACCGTTATGATGCCGGTGAGCAGGCGGTGCTGGTACACATCTATTTTTCGCAAGACAAAGATATGGAAGATCTCCAGGAGTTTGAATCTCTGGTCTCTTCCGCCGGTGTCGAAGCAATGCAGGTGATTACCGGTAGCCGTAAAGCGCCGCACCCAAAGTATTTTGTTGGTGAAGGTAAAGCAGTAGAAATTGCGGATGCCGTAAAAGCAACCGGCGCGTCAGTCGTGTTGTTTGATCATGCGCTGTCTCCAGCCCAGGAGCGCAACCTGGAAGCTCTCTGCGAATGCCGTGTGATCGACCGCACGGGATTGATTTTAGACATTTTTGCTCAGCGTGCACGTACCCATGAAGGGAAATTGCAGGTTGAGCTTGCACAGCTGCGCCATCTGGCGACGCGTCTGGTGCGTGGCTGGACCCACCTTGAAAGACAAAAAGGCGGGATCGGTTTGCGCGGTCCGGGTGAAACCCAGCTCGAAACCGACCGTCGTTTACTGCGTGGCCGTATTACCCAGATCCTCTCGCGTCTGGAACGTGTAGAGAAACAGCGTGAACAGGGGCGTCGGGCGCGAACCAAAGCTGACATCCCGACCGTGTCGCTGGTGGGTTATACCAACGCCGGTAAATCCACCCTGTTTAACCAGATAACCGAGGCCCAGGTTTATGCCGCAGACCAGCTGTTTGCGACCCTGGACCCTACGCTGCGTCGTATTGACGTAGCAGACGTGGGTGAAACGGTGCTGGCGGATACCGTAGGGTTTATCCGCCATTTGCCACACGATCTGGTGGCGGCGTTTAAAGCGACGTTGCAGGAGACGCGACAGGCGACCCTGCTGCTGCACGTGATTGATGCGGCTGACGTACGCGTGCAGGAGAACATCGACGCGGTGAACGTGGTGCTGGAAGAGATTGATGCCCACGAAATTCCCACTCTGTTGGTGATGAACAAGATCGATATGCTGGAGGATTTCGAACCGCGTATCGACCGAGATGAAGAGAACAAACCGATTCGGGTCTGGCTTTCTGCTCAGGCCGGTATTGGTGTGCCACTGCTTTTCCAGGCTTTGACAGAACGTCTTTCCGGTGAGGTAGCGCAGCACACGCTGCGCCTGCCGCCACAGGAAGGCAGGCTGCGCAGCCGGTTTTATCAGCTTCAGGCGATAGAAAAAGAGTGGATGGAGGATGACGGCAGCGTGGGGATGCAGGTGCGTATGCCGATCGTTGACTGGCGTCGCCTCTGTAAACAAGAACCTGCGCTGGCGGACTATATCGTCTGATCAGAAAGGGGAAGCCTGAAAAATTCGCCCTTGCATAACAAATATGGAGCATATACATGGCGTGGAATCAGCCCGGTAATAACGGACAAGACCGCGACCCGTGGGGAAGCAGCAATAATCAAGGCGGCAACTCTGGGGGAAATGGCAACAAAGGTGGTCGCGAGCAGGGGCCGCCGGATCTGGATGATATCTTCCGCAAGCTGAGCAAAAAGCTTGGTGGCCTGGGCGGAGGAAAAGGTTCTGGCTCAGGGGGTAATTCCACTCAGAGTCCGCGCCCGCCAATGGGTGGCCGCGTAGTGGGCATTGTGGCCGCTGCGGTGGTAATCATCTGGGCAGCCAGCGGGTTCTACACCATTAAAGAAGCAGAACGCGGCGTGGTCACCCGTTTCGGTAAGTTCAGCCATCTGGTTGAGCCGGGCCTGAACTGGAAGCCGACCTTCATTGACGACGTGACAGCGGTAAACGTGGAGTCCGTCCGTGAACTGGCCGCCTCTGGCGTGATGCTGACGTCTGATGAGAACGTGGTGCGCGTTGAGATGAACGTCCAGTACCGCGTGACCGATCCTGAACGTTATCTGTTTAGCGTAACCAGCGCCGATGACAGCCTGCGTCAGGCGACTGACAGCGCCCTGCGTGGTGTGATTGGTAAATACACCATGGACCGCATTCTGACCGAAGGTCGTACCGTTATTCGTAGCGATACCCAGCGCGAGCTGGAGGAGACCATTCGTCCGTACAACATGGGTATCACCCTGCTGGACGTTAACTTCCAGGCTGCTCGTCCGCCGGAAGAGGTGAAGGCCGCATTTGATGATGCAATTGCTGCCCGTGAAAACGAACAGCAGTACATCCGTGAAGCGGAAGCGTACACCAACGAAGTTCAGCCACGTGCTAACGGTCAGGCGCAGCGTATTCTGGAAGAAGCACGCGCGTATAAGACGCAGACCATCCTGGAAGCACAGGGTGAAGTGGCTCGCTTCGCGAAGATTCTGCCGGAATATAAAGCAGCGCCAGAAATTACCCGTGAGCGTCTCTATATCGAGACCATGGAAAAAGTGCTGAGCCATACCCGCAAAGTGTTGGTTAACGACAGCAAAGGTGGAAACCTGATGGTGCTGCCGCTGGATCAGATGCTGAAGGGCGGTTCTGCACCGGCCGCGAAAGACACCAGCGGAGCGAACAACCTGCTGCGTCTGCCGCCAGCGTCATCGGGCAGCGCCAGCACGAACACAACGCCTTCTTCGAACGATGGTGACATTATGGACCAACGCCGTGCTAACGCGCAGCGTAACGACTACCAGCGTCAGGGGGAATAAGGATGCGTAAGTCAGTTATTGCGATCATCGTCATCGTACTGGTCGTGCTGTATACCTCGATCTTTGTGGTGAAAGAGGGCGAGCGTGGGATCAAGTTCCAGTTCAGCAGCGTCGTGCGTGACAGTGACAAACGTCCGGTGATTTACGAACCGGGTCTGCACTTCAAGGTGCCGTTCATTCAGTCAGTGAAAACGCTGGATGCGCGTATCCAGACTATGGATAACCAGGCTGACCGTTTCGTGACCAAAGAGAAGAAAGACCTGATCGTTGATTCCTACATCAAATGGCGCATCAGCGATTTCAGCCGTTACTTCCTGGCCACCGGCGGTGGCGACGTTTCTCAGGCGGAAGTGCTGCTGAAACGTAAGTTCTCTGACCGTCTGCGTTCTGAAATTGGTCGTCTGGATGTGAAAGACATCGTGACCGACTCCCGCGGTCGTCTGACCCTGGAAGTGCGCGATGCGCTGAATTCCGGTACCGCGGGCACGGAAGACGAAGTGGAAACGCCAGCAGCGGATGACGCGATTGCGAAAGCAGCTGAACGCGTTCAGGCTGAAACCAACGGTAAAGTGCCGGTGATCAACCCGAACAGTATGGCTGCGCTGGGTATCGAAGTGGTTGACGTGCGTATCAAGCAGATCAACCTGCCAGCTGAAGTGTCCGAAGCGATCTACAACCGTATGCGCGCCGAGCGTGAAGCGGTAGCCCGTCGCCACCGTTCACAAGGCCAGGAAGAGGCTGAGAAGCTGCGTGCGGCAGCGGACTACGAAGTTACGAAGACGCTGGCGGAATCTGAGCGTCAGGGCCGTATTCTGCGCGGTGAAGGTGATGCGGAAGCGGCGAAGCTATTCGCTGATGCCTTCAGCCAGGATCCCGACTTCTACGCCTTTATCCGTAGCCTGCGTGCTTACGAGAATAGCTTCCAGAGTAACCAGGATGTGATGGTGCTCAGCCCGGACAGCGATTTCTTCCGTTATATGAAGACGCCGACTAACGCAACACGATAAACTCTGGCACGTTTGAGTATTCAAACCACCGCTCCTTCCGGAGCGGTGGTTTTCTTTTATAAGGAATAAAAATGAATTCAACCATTTGGCTGGCGCTGGCCCTGGTGTTAGTGCTGGAAGGCCTGGGACCGATGCTTTATCCGCGTGCCTGGCGCCGCATGATCGCGACCATGAGCCAACTTCCGGATAATATTTTGCGCCGTTTCGGCGGTGGACTTGTGGTTGCTGGCATCGTGATCTACTACATGTTGAGGAAAACGATTGGCTGATCAAAAAGTGGTCGGATTTGGCGTATTTTGAGGTCAAAAAGTGCTGTATATCTGAAAAAGCGATGGTAGAATCCATTTTTAAGCAAACGGTGATTTTGAAAAAAATGGGTAACAACGTCGTCGTACTGGGCACCCAATGGGGTGACGAAGGTAAAGGGAAGATTGTTGATCTTCTGACTGAACGGGCTAAATATGTTGTACGCTACCAGGGCGGTCACAACGCAGGCCATACTCTCGTAATCAACGGTGAAAAAACCGTCCTCCATCTTATTCCATCAGGCATTCTTCGCGAAAACGTCACCAGCATCATCGGTAACGGCGTTGTGCTGTCTCCCGCTGCGCTGATGAAAGAGATGAAAGGTCTGGAAGACCGTGGTATCCCTGTTCGTGAGCGTCTGCTGCTCTCCGAAGCCTGCCCGCTGATCCTGGATTATCACGTGGCACTGGACGTCGCGCGTGAGAAAGCACGTGGTGCGAAAGCGATCGGTACCACCGGTCGTGGTATCGGCCCGGCTTATGAAGATAAAGTGGCACGTCGCGGTCTGCGCGTGGGCGATCTCTTCGACAAAGCCACCTTCGCTGAAAAACTGAAAGAAGTGATGGAATATCACAACTTCCAGCTGGTGAACTTCTACAAAGCTGACGCTGTTGACTACCAGAAAGTGCTGGATGACGTCATGGCGATTGCAGACATTCTGACCGGTATGGTTGTTGATGTGTCCGATCTGCTGGACCAGGCGCGCAAGCGTGGCGATTTCGTCATGTTCGAAGGTGCGCAGGGTACGCTGCTGGACATCGACCACGGTACCTATCCGTACGTAACCTCTTCTAACACCACCGCAGGTGGCGTGGCGACCGGCTCTGGCCTGGGTCCACGTTATGTGGATTACGTTCTGGGCATCATCAAAGCTTACTCCACGCGTGTGGGGGCAGGTCCATTCCCGACCGAGCTGTTCGATGAAACCGGCGAGTTCCTCTGCAAGCAGGGTAACGAGTTTGGCGCGACCACCGGTCGTCGTCGTACCGGCTGGCTGGACGCGGTTGCTGTGCGTCGTGCCGTGCAGATCAACTCCCTGTCTGGCTTCTGCCTGACCAAGCTGGACGTGCTGGACGGCCTGAAAGAAGTGAAAATCTGCGTCGGCTACCGTATGCCAGACGGCCGTGAAGTGACCACGACTCCGCTGGCCGCTGATGACTGGGAAGGCATTGAGCCAATTTACGAAACCATGCCGGGCTGGTCTGAGACCACTTTCGGTGTGAAAGAGCGTAGTGGCCTGCCACAGGCGGCGCTGGATTACATCAAGCGTATTGAAGAACTGACCGAAGTGCCGATCGATATTATTTCTACCGGCCCGGATCGTACTGAAACGATGATCCTGCGCGACCCGTTCGACGCATAATCTTCGTGAATGCTGGCCTGCGGGGAAACTCGTAGGCCGGATAAGCGTAGCGCCATCCGGCGACCGCTCCTGGATCTCCGCTTTTTCGCCCCGTCTGTCAAATAAATTAGCCGCTATCTATCTGGCTGGTTTATCATCATTAATGAATATCTCTGCGGTTTGACCGCGTTTTCCCTTTTTCCTGAGGTTGATGTGCAGTTAACAAGTTTCACCGATTACGGCTTACGTGCGCTGATTTACATGGCGTCGTTACCCGATGGGAAGATGACCAGTATCTCTGAAGTGACGGAGGTGTACGGCGTATCTCGTAATCATATGGTCAAAATAATCAATCAACTTAGTCGTGCCGGATACGTTGCTGCCGTCCGCGGGAAGAATGGGGGGATCCGTCTCGGCAAACCGGCGCAGAGTATTCGCATCGGGGATGTGGTACGCGAACTGGAGCCCTTGTCTCTGGTGAACTGCAGCAGTGAGTTTTGCCACATTACACCCGCTTGCCGCCTGAAACAGGCGCTTTCTAAGGCTGTGCAAAGTTTTCTCAAGGAACTGGATAACTACACGCTGGCCGATTTGGTTGAAGAGAATCAACCGCTTTATAAATTATTGCTGGTGGAATGAAGAAAATTTCCACCGGAGCTGACAACGGAGGAACCGACATGTCACAAGATCCTTTCCAGGAACGCGAAGCCGAAAAATACGCGAATCCTATCCCCAGCCGCGAGTTCATCATTGAACACTTAACAAAACGCGAAAAACCCGCCAATCGTGAAGAACTTGCCGTTGAATTAAATATTGAAGGTGAAGAGCAAATTGAAGCCCTTCGCCGTCGCCTGCGTGCCATGGAGCGCGACGGGCAACTGGTCTTTACCCGCCGCCAGTGCTACGCGCTGCCTGAACGCCTCGACTTGCTGAAAGGCACCGTGATTGGGCACCGTGATGGCTTTGGCTTCCTGCGCGTGGAAGGCCGCAAAGATGACCTGTATCTGTCATCTGAACAGATGAAAATGTGTATCCACGGCGACCAGATCCTGGCGCAGCCGCTGGGTGCTGACCGTAAAGGTCGCCGGGAAGCGCGCGTGGTGCGCGTACTGGTGCCAAAAACCAGCCAGATTGTTGGCCGTTACTTCACTGATGCGGGTGTGGGCTTTGTGGTGCCGGACGACAGCCGTCTGAGCTTTGACATCCTGATCCCGCCTGAAGAGGTGATGGGCGCACGCATGGGCTTTGTGGTTGTGGTAGAACTCACTCAGCGCCCAACGCGTCGCACCAAAGCGGTTGGTAAAATCGTGGAAGTCCTGGGCGATAACATGGGCACTGGCATGGCCGTTGATATGGCATTGCGCACCCATGAGATCCCCTACATCTGGCCGAAAGCGGTTGAAGATCAGATCGAAAGTCTGCATGAAGAAGTGCCGGAAGAGTCCAAAGTGGGCCGCGTGGATCTGCGCTCCCTGCCGCTGGTCACCATTGATGGCGAAGATGCCCGCGACTTCGATGATGCCGTTTACTGTGAGAAAAAACGCGGTGGCGGATGGCGTCTGTGGGTGGCGATTGCGGACGTGAGCTACTATGTGCGTCCGCACACCCCGCTGGATAACGAAGCGCGCAGCCGTGGTACCTCGGTGTATTTCCCCTCTCAGGTGATACCGATGCTGCCGGAAGTGCTCTCTAACGGCCTGTGCTCCCTGAACCCGCAGGTTGATCGTCTCTGTATGGTGTGTGAGATGACCATCTCCACCAAAGGGCGCTTAACCGGCTACAAGTTCTATGAAGCGGTCATGAGTTCCCATGCGCGTCTGACCTATACCAAGGTCTGGCATATGCTGCAGGGCGACCAGGATCTGCGCGAACAATACGCGCCGCTGGTCAAGCATATTGAAGAACTGCATAACCTCTACAAAACGCTGGATCAGGCACGCGAAGATCGCGGCGGTATCTCGTTCGAGAGCGAAGAAGCGAAGTTTATCTTCAACGCAGAGCGTCGCATTGAGCGTATCGAGCAGACCCAGCGTAATGATGCGCACAAGCTGATCGAAGAGTGTATGATCCTGGCGAACATCTCGGCAGCGCGTTTCGTTGAGAAAGCCAAAGAGCCAGCGCTGTTCCGTATTCACGATAAGCCGTCAACGGAAGCCATCACCGCGTTCCGTTCAGTACTGGCGGAACTGGGTCTGGAGCTGCCTGGCGGCAACAAGCCTGAACCGCGCGATTACGCCGAGCTGCTGGAGTCCATTGGCGACCGTCCTGACGCAGAAATGCTGCAGACGATGCTGTTGCGTTCGATGAAGCAGGCGATTTACGATCCGGAAAACCGGGGACACTTCGGCCTGGCGTTGCAGTCTTACGCGCATTTCACCTCGCCGATCCGTCGCTATCCTGACCTCTCTCTGCACCGCGCGATCAAGTATCTGCTGGCGCAGGAGCAGGGCCATAAAGGGAACACTACCGAAACCGGCGGTTACCACTATTCGATGGAAGAGATGCTGCAGCTCGGTCAGCACTGTTCCATGACCGAGCGTCGTGCTGATGAAGCCACGCGCGACGTAGCGGACTGGCTGAAGTGTGACTTTATGCTGGACCAGGTGGGCAACGTCTTTAAAGGCGTGATTGCCAGCGTGACCGGCTTTGGTTTCTTCGTGCGTCTGGACGAGCTATTTATCGACGGTCTGGTGCACGTCTCCAGCCTGGATAACGACTACTACCGCTTCGACCAGGTTGGTCAACGCCTGATTGGCGAATCGGGCGGCCAGACCTACCGTCTGGGCGACCGTGTGGAAGTGAAAGTTGAAGCCGTGAATATGGACGACCGTAAAATCGACTTCAGCCTCATCTCCAGCGAGCGTGCGCCGCGTAACGTCGGTAAAACCGAGCGTGAACGGGCGAAAAAAGGCGGAAACGGTAAACCGGGCGGCGGTAAACGTCGTCAGGCGGGTAAGAAGGTAAACTTCGAGCCAGACAGCGCGTTCCGCGGCGAGAAGAAGCAAAAGCCGAAGGCGGCGAAGAAAGACGCTCGCTCAGCGAAAAAACCTTCTGCGAAGACGCAGAAAATCGCTGCTGCCACCAAAGCAAAACGTGCAGCGAAGAAAAAACAGGCGGAGTAAGTTCCGCCCCTCACCCTGACCCTCTCCCCAGGGGGGAGAGGGGAAAGAACAGTCATAATGAGAACCATCAATGAGTGAAATGATTTACGGCATCCACGCGGTGCAGGCCCTTCTCGAGCGCGCACCGGAGCGTTTTCAGGAAGTGTTTATTCTGAAAGGGCGTGAAGACAAACGTCTGATGCCGCTGATCCACGCGCTGGAAGCGCGTGGTGATCCAGCTGGCGAACCGTCAGTACCTGGATGAGAAAAGTGAAGGCGCGGTTCACCAGGGCATTATTGCCCGCGTGAAGCCGGGCCGTCAGTATCAGGAAAACGATCTGCCGGATCTTATTGCCGCACTGGATAACCCGTTCTTCCTGATCCTTGATGGCGTAACCGATCCGCACAATCTCGGCGCATGCCTGCGTAGCGCGGATGCGGCAGGTGTGCATGCTGTGATTGTACCGAAAGATCGCTCCGCGCAGCTTAACGCGACAGCGAAGAAAGTGGCCTGCGGCGCAGCGGAAAACGTTCCGCTGATCCGCGTAACCAACCTGGCGCGTACCATGCGTCTGCTGCAGGAAGAGAATATCTGGATCGTCGGTACCGCGGGTGAGGCAGATCATACCCTGTACCAGAGCAAAATGACCGGACGTCTGGCGCTGGTGATGGGTGCGGAAGGTGAAGGTATGCGCCGTCTGACGCGCGAGCACTGCGACGAGCTGATCAGCATCCCGATGGCGGGCAGCGTGTCGTCCCTGAACGTGTCTGTGGCGACGGGCATCTGCCTGTTTGAAGCGGTGCGTCAGCGCGGAGAATAAACAGCAAGGCCGTCCAAGGACGGCCTTTAGTGTTTTCTCCCTCTCCCCGTGGGAGAGGGCCGGGGTGAGGGCACCAGACGGTGACAAACTCACACCTCTAACGACCGCAAATGGTCATCCTTTCGCAGCGTCATCAGCGCGAAAATACTCACCACCGCCGTTGCCATCACGTAATATGCCGGAATATCCAGGTTGCCCGTCTTTTTAATTAATCCGGTAATAATCAGTCCCGCACAGCCCGAGAAGATCGCGTTTGACAGGGAATACGCCAGCCCCAGGCCGGTATAACGCACGCGCGTCGGGAACATTTCAGACAGCATTGCCGGCCCCGGTCCTGCCAGCATCCCCACCAGTCCGCCCGCAATTAGCACCACCATCGCTTTAACGGCCAGCGTGGCGGACTCAGCCTGCAACATTTTCAGCAGCGGCAGGGCGAGGATCAGCAGCAGGGCGGTGGCAATCATCATCACCGTGCGGCGGCCAATCTTGTCGCTCAGGATACCCGAGGGGATTATGGTCAGCGCAAAGCCGATATTCGAAATCACCGCTATCAGCAGTGCCTGATTAAACCCGGTGTGTAGCGCCGACTGGAGATAGGTCGGCATAATCACCAGGTAGGTATACCCTGCCGCCGACCAGACCATGACCCGGCAAATGCCCATCAGAATCGTTTTGAGCGTGGCGGAGGTGCTGGCCTGAGCCACAACCGGTTTTTCCTTCTGCTGCACAAAGCTCGGCGTCTCTTCCATACTCACACGCAGCCATAGCGCGACAGCCCCCATCGGCAGCGCAAGGAAGAATGGAATACGCCAGCCCCAGTCATGTAATGCCTCAGGCGTGAGAAGGGCGGAGAGCAGTGCCACAATCCCCGCGCCCGCTAGCAGCCCGAGCGCCACGGTAAAGGACTGCCACGCGCCATACAGACCGCGCTTGCCGCGTGGAGCGAACTCTGTCATCAACGAAACTGCACCACCGTACTCTCCGCCTGCGAACAATCCCTGCAAAATGCGCAGCAGCGTAACGATCAGCGGTGCGGCAATGCCTATGCTGGCGTAGACGGGCACAAGACCAATGGCTGTGGTGGCGAGCGTCATCAGTACCAGCACAATGATCAGCGTCGGTTTCCGGCCAATCCTGTCGCCGATGCGGCCAAATACCACCGCACCCAGGGGACGGAAGAAGAACGCGATAGCAAACGAGGCCCAGGTGAGGATCAGGCTGGTCAGTCCCGCTTCTCCCTCGAGCTGGAAGAAGTTCCTGGCAATCACGGTCGCCATAAAACCGTAGACCGCAAACTCATACCACTCGATGAAGTTACCAATGGAGCCTGCAATTAATGCTCGCTTGTGCGCATCCGGTTGCATAACGATCCTCACTGAAAGGGGTAAGAATAAATTATTCAACAAAAGCGAAGTGATGAAATAGTTTATTCTTATGTTCTGTGAGCTATTTCACGAATGATATCAGCGGGATCGCCAGCTTGTGACCCCCCTCCCATGCAGCGTGCACGCGGCCTGTCCATACTTATCCTCATTGCCACTGAAGGAGGGAGACAGCATGCACTGGCAGACCCATACCGTTTTCAATCAACCGGCACCGCTTTCAAACAGCAACCTTTTCCTCTCCGACTGCGCCCTGCGTGACGCGGTTTCCCGCGAGGGGGCCGAGTGGGATAGCGAGCTGCTCGCCAGTATCGGGCAGCAGTTAGGGACCGCAGAGTCGCTGGAGCTGGGCAGGCTGGCCAACGTCAACCCACCGGAGCTGTTACGCTACGACGCCACCGGAGAGCGGCTGGACGATATTCGCTTTCACCCCGCCTGGCACCTGCTGATGCAGGGGCTCTGTGCCAACCGGGTACATAACCTGGCGTGGGAAGAGGAGGCGCGAAGAGGTTCCTTTGTGGCCAGAGCGGCCCGGTTTGTTTTGCATGCGCAGGTTGAAGCCGGCACGCTTTGCCCCGTCACCATGACCTTCGCCGCCACGCCGCTGTTGCAACAGTCGCTACCTAAACCGTTTCATGCATGGTTAACGCCGCTGATGAGCGATCGCTACGATCCCCATCTCGTGCCGGGTGGGCAAAAACGCGGGCTGCTGATCGGCATGGGGATGACGGAAAAGCAGGGGGGATCCGATGTCCTGAGCAACACCACCAAAGCGGAAAAATGCAGCGACGGTAGCTACCGCCTGGTAGGCCATAAATGGTTTTTCTCCGTCCCGCAGAGTGATGCGCATCTGGTGCTGGCTCAGGCAAAAGGTGGATTATCCTGCTTTTTTGTCCCGCGCTTTTTACCTGACGGACAACGTAACGCCGTACGGCTGGAGCGCCTGAAGGACAAGCTCGGGAACCGCTCCAACGCGAGCAGCGAGGCGGAGTTTCTTGATGCCTCCGGCTGGCTGCTGGGGGAAGAAGGGGAAGGGGTACGGCAGATCCTCAAAATGGGCGGTCTGACGCGCTTCGACTGCGCGCTGGGCAGCCATGGTTTAATGCGCCGGGCGCTGTCTGTGGCGTTGTACCACGCTCATCAGCGGCAAACCTTCGGTAAAAATCTCATCGATCAGCCGTTAATGCGTGAGGTCTTAAGCCGCATGGCGCTGATGCTGGAGGGGCAAACGGCACTGCTGTTCCGTCTCGCCCGCGCGTGGGATAAACGTGTGGATCCGCAAGAGGCGGCCTGGGCACGGCTGTTTACGCCGGCCGCGAAATTTAGCGTCTGCAAAGCGGGTATCCCGTTCGTGGCAGAGGCAATGGAGGTGTTGGGCGGCGTAGGGTACTGCGAGGAGAGTGAGCTTCCC
>OLVX01001803.1_pt1 | contig 17072 bp, 15 predicted proteins | sample 1673271 | NCBI WGS metagenome assembly OLVX01 (sample SAMEA3178939, study PRJEB25190) | human gut metagenome | biome: human gut; feature: human-associated habitat; material: faeces | place: Austria | collected 2013
ACGATTGTTGTAGTGCTGGTCTACTATATTATGCTGTATCGCACTGGCTGCGGTATTGGTGCATTCTCCAACTGGAAAGCATATATGATGCTCAGCTACATGATTCTTTCCGCTACTGCAGGTACAATTATCAATCGTAAGATTTATAACGCAACCAGCAGCCTTTACCTTGGTCCTGTGATTTTCGGTACGCTGATTGCCATCATTAACACCACAGTTTATACGTTGCCCGCAGCTTAACTGCAAGCAGACCATTTGGGCTAAAGTAAATTGGACAAAATATTTACCTGAAATGCCGAGAAGGAAATAACAGATCCCCCCTAGTGGATTACGCAAGCTAACTAGAGGGGATTTCTCTGGATTATTTAGAAAAGAAAACCAAGGCGGTGATAAGAGTATTATGGCAACGAAACAAAAGTTGACCACTTTGGGCATCGAATTAGGCTCAACACGCATCAAAGCAGTTTTGACGAGTTTTGATGGTACAATACTAGCCAGTGGTATGCATGACTGGGAGAACCGTTTTGAAGACGGTTATTGGACTTACCATCTAGATGATGTATGGGCAGGCATTCGAGATGCCTATCGTGACTTAGCACTGAACTATGAAAACACCTATGGGGAAGTTCTTCAGACCGTTGGCGCTATTGGCGTTTCAGCCATGATGCATGGCTATCTTCCATTTGATTGTAATGGACAACAGCTGACAGCATTCCGTACCTGGCGTAACACTACAACTCAACCGGCAGCAAATGCTTTGACAGGGCGTTTTCATTTCAACATTCCTCAGCGATGGAGCATAGCTCACTTTTATCAGGCCATTCTTAATGGAGAGGCACACGTTAATAATGTTGCGTTTCTGACAACTCTTGCCGGTTATGTCCATTGGCAGCTAACTGGTAATAAGGTTCTGGGTATCGGGGACGCATCCGGCATGTTTCCTATCGACAGCAACACCTGTGATTATAATGCTTCCATGCTCGATTCCTTCGATGCTTTGCTCAAAGAAGCAAAGTTACCATTTCACCTGCGTGATTTGCTTCCCAAGGTACTGTGTGCGGGGGAAGATGCCGGTTATTTAACAGAAGCAGGTTCCAAACTCCTCGATTCCACGGGAACACTATCTCCCGGAATTCCATTTTGTCCACCAGAAGGTGATGCTGGAACCGGCATGGTGGCTACTAACAGCGTTGCACAGCGCACCGGTAATGTCAGCGCCGGCACAAGCGTTTTTGCTATGATCGTGCTTGATAAGCCGCTGAAACAAGTTCATCCAGAGATAGATATGGTCACCACTCCACAAGGTGCTCCTGTTGCTATGGTTCACTGTAATACTTGTACATCTGATCTGGATGGCTGGGTGAATTTGATGGGAGAAATGACCGAGGCTGCCGGGACCACACTGACCAAATCTCAGCTGTATAATCTTTTCTACCAGAAAGCATTACAAGGCGATGCTGATTGCGGTGGGTTGATCAATTTCAACTACTTCTCCGGCGAGCCAGTCACGGGCATATCAGATGGACGGCCAACATTTATTCGTCGCCCCAATGCAAAATTTTATCTTGCCAACTTCGCACGAGCCCAATTGTATTCCTGCATTGCGACTTTGAAGTATGGTTTGGACATTTTGTTCGAGCAAGAGCAGGTAACAGTCGACAATCTACTTGGCCATGGTGGTCTATTCAAGGTCCCCGTAGTTGGGCAGAAATTACTGGCCGGGGCGTTGGGTGTTCCGGTATCTGTAATGAAAACAGCTGGAGAGGGCGGACCGTGGGGTATGGCACTTTTGGCTGGCTATCGTTTGAATCGGAATAAGGATGAGAACTTGGAAAACTATTTACAGAACCATATCTTTATCCATTCCGAAGGAAATACCCAGACACCCGATAAAGCTGATCAGTTCGGATTTTCCGCATTCATGAAAGAGTATATACGTTGCTTGCCGGTCGAACGCGCCGCCGTAGATGCTCTTCGCTAAATTAGGAGGCTATTAATAATGCGTATGCAAGACTATGAATTTTGGTTTGTAGTAGGAAGCCAGTTCCTGTATGGTCCCGAAGTGCTCGAAACCGTAGCTGCTCGTGCTTCCGAAATGGCCGATGTGTTAAATGCTTCTGGCAACTTGCCTTGCAAATTGGTATACAAGGTCACCGCAAAAACCAATAAAGAAATTGCTGATGTTGTACGTGAAGCCAACTATGACCCGCACTGCGCTGGCATTATCACATGGTGCCACACTTTCAGCCCAAGCAAAATGTGGATCAATGGATTCGTTGACCTGCAAAAACCTTATTGCCACTTTGCCACTCAGTATAATCGCGAAATCCCAAATGAAGAAATCGATATGGACTTTATGAACCTGAACCAAGCTGCTCACGGCGACAGGGAACATGGATTCATTGCCGCAAGACTGCGGATGCCTCGCAAAATCATTTTTGGTTATTGGCAAGACGAGGAAATTCAAAAGCGTCTCGGTCGTTGGATGCGTGCCGCTGTAGGTGTAGCAGTTTCGCGGAATCTAAAAGTCATGCGTTTTGGTGACAATATGCGTGAGGTTGCAGTAACTGAAGGCGATAAGGTTGAAGTTCAGGCTAAACTCGGATGGCAGGTAAATACCTGGGCAGTAGGTGACCTTGTGAAAGTAATGAACGAGGTCACCGATGCTGAAGTCGATGCTTTAATGGACACTTATCGTTCCAGCTACGACTTTGCTACTGATAATATCGATGCTATTCGCTATCAGGCCAGAGAAGAAATTGCCATCAAAAAAATGCTGGATGACGAAGGATGTCAGGCATTTTCTAATACATTCCAAGATTTGTATGGCATGGAGCAGCTGCCCGGCCTGGCCAGTCAACATTTGATGGCTCAAGGATACGGCTACGGCGGCGAAGGGGACTGGAAAGTTGCTGCCATGACTGCCATCATGAAATCAATGGGCGATAACGGCAATGGATGCTCGCTCTTCATGGAAGACTATACTTACAATCTGGTTCCAGGTGCAGAATATAGCCTTGGTGCTCATATGTTGGAAGTTTGCCCTTGCTGCGCAGCAGAAAAGCCCCGTATCGAGACCCACCCCCTGGGTATCGGGATGAATGAAAAAGACCCGGCACGTCTTGTGTTTGAAGGTAAAGCCGGCCCGGCTATTGTAGTCAGCCTGATTGATATGGGTGGTCGTTTGCGACTGATCTGCCAGGATATAGAGTGCGTAAAACCCATTCTGCCAATGCCTAATCTCCCCGTTGCCCGTGTCATGTGGAAGGCACTGCCGAGCTTGGCAACTGGCGTAGAATGTTGGATCACTGCTGGCGGTGCCCATCATACAGTACTGAGCTATGACGTAACTGCTGAGCAAATGCACGACTGGGCCAACATGATGGATATAGAATTCGTCCACATCGGTAAGGATACCACTCCTGAAAGTCTGGAGCACGATCTGTTTCTTGCTGACCTTGCCTGGAAGCTGAAGTGAGGATCATGATACTGGAATATCTTCGACAACAGGTCTACGAGGCAAACATGGAATTGCCTCGCCACGGTCTTGTAACCTATACTTGGGGAAATGTTTCCGCCATCGACCATGAAAAAGGTCTAATCGTTATTAAGCCATCTGGTGTGGATTATAACGAATTGGCTCCTGACAATCTTGTAATAGTAGATATGGATGGCAATGTGGTAGAAGGCAGCTTGAAACCTAGCAGTGATACAAAAACTCATCTGGAATTGTACAATGCATTTCCTGCATTGGGCGGCATTGTCCACACCCATAGCACTTATGCTGTAGCATGGGCACAGGCGTGCAAGGATATTCCTGCCTTTGGTACAACACATGCTGATTATTTCTACGGTGCAGTGCCATGTACCCGCAAGTTGACCCAGGAAGAGGTTGATTCAGATTATGAGCGGAACACCGGTAAGGTAATCGTTGAAACCTTTTGTGATCACAATATCGATCCCATACATGTACCAGGTGTCCTGTGTGCGAACCATGGTCCATTCACTTGGGGAAAGGATGCTGCTCAGGCAGTATACCATGCCGTTGTACTAGAAGAAGTTGCAAAAATGGCATTACTGACCAATCAAATCAATCCTAATACAGCACCAGCTCCACAATATGTATTGGACAAACACTATCACCGCAAACATGGCTCCACTGCGTATTATGGCCAATAATAAGACCTCCTTAACATACCAGCAGAGAGCCGTAAACACAGGTTGGCGTGAAACAGGTTATCTGATACTGAAAGTGGATTCTCTCCCGGTCGGTAAAAAATCAGTTTTCACCAGCGAGGAAATCCATCTAGCAAGAACAGCCGTAAATCAGCTGCGAAACGAGAAAATCCAACAAGGCCAGTACACCGACGCGACCGATGATATGCTGCTGAAATTGGTCTGAAAGAACAAATTATGCATGAACAGAAATTGCCCTGCAAGGTGCCTTGCAGGGTAGTTTTCTATAATTACAACGAATACTTTTATCAAAAGGTCAATCTCATCTGATACCACGTCACATCACCGTGGGTGGAGCCGGAAATACCCTCGCTGACAAAGCCGAACTTGGCGTAATAATGTACAAGACGGTCCTTGCAGGTCAGCACAAGCCCCTTGCGGCCCTGCTGCCTGGCATCGGCAACGGCCCGGCGGAGCAGCTGCCCTGCATAGCCGTGCCTGCGGTACTCCGGCAGCGTGTTGACGCCGAAGATCATCTGCCACGCGCCCTGCTCGTTGTGCAGGGCGGCGTCCTCGTACATCACATCCGTCAGGTCCGGCTCGTCCGTGACAAAGCCGTCCACAAAGGCAAGCAGCTTATCCCCCTCATACAGCAGCCAGAAGTGATTGCCGTAATACTGCACTCTGTCGATAAATTCCTTCTCTGTCGCGGCCTCTGCGGGCGGAAAGCATGCCGTCTCCACAGCAGTCAGTGCGGCAATATCCTTCCGGGAAGCGTGCTTTATAACCATGCGTTGTTCCTCCTGGGGGCATAAGCTCTTACCCCTCTGCTATACCACAAAGGCATCGGCCCCGGGCGTTTCAATACTTGAGAAAGAACCTGTTTACTTTTGCCCGTAATAAGCGTTGGGGCCGTGCTTTCTCATAAAATGCTTGTCCAGCACATGCTGCGGCGCGGGCAGGGCACCGGGGTCGATGGTCAGGGTCAAAATTGCCATCTTTGCGACTTCTTCCAGCACAACAGCGTGGTAGACAGCCTGTGCCGCGTCTTTGCCCCAGGTAAAGGGACCGTGGCTGGCACAGAGAACACCGGGTACATGCACCGGGTCAATGCCGCGGTTTTGGAACGTCTCGATGATGACCTTGCCGGTGTTCTTCTCGTAGTCCTCGTCGATTTCCTCCGGCGTCAGCTCCCGCGTGCAGGGCACCGGGCCGTAAAAGTAGTCAGCATGGGTCGTGCCAAAGGCGGGCAGGTCGCGCCGCGCCTGGGCAAAGGCCACCGCGTGGGTGGAATGGGTGTGTACGATGCCGCCCAGCTGCGGGAAAGCTTTGTACAGTTCCAAATGTGTTTTCGTGTCGCTGCTGGGGTTCAGATCGCCCTCGACCTTGTTGCCGTCCAGGTCCATGACAACGAGCATTTCCGACGTAAGCTCGTCATATTCAACGCCGGAGGGCTTGATGACGAACAGGCCGCGCTCCCGGTCAATGCCCGAGACATTCCCCCAGGTGTAGGTCACAAGGCTCCTGCGGGGCAGTTCCATATTGGCTTCATAAACTTGCTGCTTTAATGCTTCCAGCATAGGTTATCCTTTCAATTTCCACGCTAAATCGTTCAAGAAAAGCTGTTGTTCCAGACTTTCCACCGTGGTATCTTTTGTGATATGGACAAATTCAATACCCATCATGTTGGCCCAGTCCTTCATCTGGTCGGCGGTCACATCGTAGGTCAGTGTCGTGTGGTGTGCGCCGCCCGCCGTGATCCAGCATTCCAGCCCGGTGGTCAGATCAGGCATAGCCTGCCACATAACGCGGGCCACCGGCAGGTTGGGCATGGGCAGAATCGGCTTGACGCAGTGGATGTCCTGGCAAATCAGCCGCAGGCGGCCGCCCATGTCGATGAGGCTCACGACGATGGCGTCACCCTCATGGCCCTCAAACACCAGGCGGGCAGGCGGCTCGCGGTCGCCGATGCCCAGGGGGTGAACCTCCACGCGGGGCCTGGCGGCGGCCACGGACGGGCAGACTTCCAGCATATGGGCACCCAGGCTGTACATGGCCCCGGGCACGAGGTTGTAGGTGTAATCCTCCATAAAGGCGGTGCCGCCGGTCTTGCCCTCGGCCATTGCCTTTATTATAGCAGTCATTGCGGCAACTTTCCAGTCCCCTTCGCCGCCGTAGCCATAGCCCCGAGCCATCAGATGCTGGCTGGCGATGCCCGGCAGCTGGCGCATACCGTACAAGTCCTGGAAAGTATTGGAAAATGCCTTGCACCCTTCGGCGTCCAGCATTTTCTTCATGGCGATTTCCTCGCGGGCCTGGTAGCGCACGGTCTCGATAAAGTCCGTGTCCTCGCTGGCAAAATCGTAGGCGGCACGGTATTCATCCATCAGGGCGTCAATTTCCGCATCGGTCACGGCGTTCATCGTGTCCACCAGCTGCCCCACGGGCCAGGTGTTGACCTGCCAGCCGAGCTTTGCCTGCACTTCGACCTTGTCGCCCTCGGTCACGGCAACCTCGCGCATATTGTCGCCGAAACGCATGACCTTCAATTCTCTCGAGACCGCCACGCCCACGGCGGCACGCATCCAATCGCCCAGGCGCTTCTGCACATCCTCGTCCTGCCAGTAGCCCGCAATGACCTTGCGGGGCATCCGCAGGCGGGCGGCGATAAAGCCGTGCTCGCGGTCGCCGTGGGCGGCCTGGTTCAGATTCATGAAGTCCATGTCGATCTCTTCATTGGGGATCTCGCGGTTGTACTGGGTGGCAAAGTGGCAGTAGGGCTTTTGCAGGTTGGCAAAGCCGTTGATCCACATTTTGCTGGGGCTGAAGGTGTGGCACCAGGTGATGATGCCCGCGCAGTGCTTGTCGTAGTTGGCCTCGCGCACCACGTCGGAGATCTCGGCGTTGGTCTTGGCGGTAACTTTGTAGACGATTTTGCAGGGCAGATTGCCGGAGGCGTTCAGCTTATCGGCCATCTCCGCCGCGCGGGCGGCGACGGTCTCGAGGACTTCAGGGCCGTACAAAAACTGACTGCCCACGACGAACCAAAATTCATAGGTATGCAACATAAAAGTTTCCTCCTTCTTTTAAATAACCAGTGCCTGCAGTACTCGGTAGGGGCCGGATACGTCCGGCCCGCAACTTTCCCGGAAGTGCACACTTGCCTTACACGACCGGGCCGGGCATGCCCGGCCCCTACGGCGGGAGAAATTTTCAGGACACCACCGCCCGCTCGGCGTTCAGCGCATTTTTATATTCGGTCAGGAACTTCGCGAACCCATCCGTATCGTCGGCATCCGGGGCCAGCGTTACGCTTCTGGCATCAGCGAACACGCAGCGGTTCAGATACGCCGCCAGCGTCTCCCCTGCCCTGCGGTACAGGCGGTAGGCCGCCAACAGCGCCATGCCGTAAGGGCCGCCCTCGCCCGCGGTCTCCATGCAGGTGACGGGCGCGCCTGCCGCAGCGGCCAGATACCGCTGCGCCACACCCGGCGTTTTGAAAATGCCGCCGTGGCCCAGCAGCGTATCCAACGCCACGTGCTCCTGCTTCAAAATGTTTAGCCCCAGCGCCAGCGTGGCAAAGGCCGAATAGATATTGGCCCGCATAAAGTTCGCCAGCGTAAAATCACTGTTTGGGCGGCGCAGCAGCAGCGGCAGGCCCGCATCAAAGTGGGTCACGCTCTCACCGGAGATATAGTTGATGGGCACCACGCCACCGCAGTCGGACGCACCCTTCAAAGACTCGTTGAACAGCTGGGTGAACAACGCGCCCTTGTCGATGCCAGCCCCGCAGAGCGCCGCGCTCTCGGCCAGCAGATCGACCCAGGCGTTCAGGTCGCTGGTGCAGTTGTTGCAGTGGACCATGGCCACCGCCGCGCCATCGGGGGTCGTGACCATGTCGATTTCCGGGTAGACCTTGGAAAGCGGCTTTTCCAGCACGACCATGGCAAAAATACTCGTGCCTGCGCTGACATTGCCGGTGCGCGGGGCCACACTGTTCGTGGCGGCCATGCCGGTGCCTGCGTCGCCTTCGGGTGGGCAGAACGGCACGCCGGGCTGCAAAACGCCGGTGGGGTCCAGCAGCTTCGCGCCCTCGGCGGTCAGCGTGCCCGCGTCCTCACCTGCGGGCAAAACGGTGGGCAGCAGACTGGCAAGGTCTACAGGATAGCCCTGCTTTGCCGCCAACGCGTTGAATTTTTCCAGCATGGCAGCGTTATACCCGCCGGTGGCGCTGTCAATCGGGAACATACCGCTGGCGTCGCCCACGCCCAGCACCTTGCGCCCGGTCAGCTGCCAGTGTACATACCCGGCCAGCGTCGTAAAAAAGTTCAGCTGCGCCAGGTGCGGCTCGCGGTTCAGCATGGCCTGGTACAGGTGCGCTGCGCTCCACCGCTGGGGGATGTTGAACCCGAACGCCGCGGTCAGCGCTTCCGCCGCTTGGCCGGTCATCGTGTTGCGCCAGGTGCGGAACGGCACGAGCAGATTGCCCGCCGCGTCAAAAGGCAGATAGCCGTGCATCATGGCCGAAATGCCGATGCAGCCCACCGTGGTCAGCGGCTGGCCGTACCGGGCCTGCACATCGGCGGCTAGGGCGGCGTAGGCGGCCTGCACACCACGCCAGACTTCGTCCAGCGGGTAGGTCCAGACACCGTTTTCCAGCCGATTCTCCCAGGTAAAGTCACCCTGAGCGACCGGCTTGCAGGCATCGTCCACCAGCACCGCTTTAATGCGGGTGGAGCCGAACTCAATGCCGAGGGTACAATTTCGTAAGGTAAGCATGGATTTCCTCCTTGACAAGTGGAGCTTTGTTTTCTATGATGAAACTGTCTGGATGTTCAAAATGAAGGGGGCGACCTATGGGAACGGTTTTCAATAAGGAAGAAATGCTGGTTTTGTTGCAGGATTTCCACCGCCTGACCGGGCTGCGCACCGTGGTGTTTGACACCTACGGCATGGATATCCTCTCTTACCCGCCGGAGCTGCCTGCCTACTGCAAGCTGGTGCGCGGCGTGCCGGAAGGGGTCATCGGCTGCCATCTGTGCGACCAAAACGCCTGCCGCAACGCCACGCGGCGGAAAGAGACGGTCATCTACACCTGCCACGCCGGGCTGATCGAGGTCATCACGCCGATTTTGATAGACGGCGCGGCGGTGGGATTTCTGCTGCTAAGCCATATCGTGCAAGGCGCGGACGAGGCGACCGAGTGGGCCGTGGCTAAGGAGCGCTGCGCACCCTACGGCATCGACGAAGCGGCGCTGCACAGCGCCTACGATGCCCTGCCCCGCACGCCCTACCCGACGCTGAAATCGGCATCGGACCTGCTGGCGTTGGCGGCGTCCGCGCTGTACCAACAGGGTTTGGCGCGGCTGAACCCCGGTAGCAGCGAGGCACGGCTGGGCCAATATCTGAGCGACCACCTGGCAGAGGAACTGACCAGCGAAAAGATTTGCCGGGCGCTGTCCTTGAGCCGCACCGGGCTGTATTATCTCTCCCGCCAGACCTACGGCTGCGGTATCAATGAGCAGATCACCCGGCTGCGGGTGCAGCGGGCCATGGAACTGCTGGCCACAACGTCCCTGTCCAACGTGGAGATCAGCCGCCTGACCGGGTTTTCGGACTACAACTATTTTTACCGTGTGTTCCGCCGCCAGACCGGCCTGACCCCGCGCCGCTACCGTACCTCTATGGTAGCAGATACCTGGCCGCCAGAATAGGAACATCTGTTTTAAAAATTGGATTTTTGTTCAAAAAAAATACGCCTGCGCTTAAAGAAAAGCGCAGGCGTTGATTTTATGAATTTGCAGTATCCTTATTGACGGCATCCATATAACCGGCCGTGATGATACCGGCGGGCAGTGCGACCACCGCGATACCGACCATGGACGACAGCATGGTAAAGATGCGCCCGGCTGTCGATACAGGGTAGATATCGCCGTAGCCGACGGTCGTGAGGGAAATGGTGGCCCAGTAGATTGCATCGAAAAAGCTATTGAACGTATCAGGCTCTACATTAAATACCACCAGGGCAGAAATCAAGATGTAACCGCCCGCCAGTGCGCCGACGGTGAGTAAAGCAGATTTTTGACGACGCAGCACGGTGAGGATTATCTCAATGTTTTTGGAGTACCGCACAAATTTGACGACGCGGAACACTTTAAATGTTCGGAACAGCCGAAAAATGCGCAGCACCCTGGCCCCACGCCCTACAATGCCGAAAGACGGTAGAATGGTGAGCAGATCAATCAGTGCCATTGGGGTGAACGGATAGAGAAGAAACGCAGTGCGGCCCCGGCGCGGCAGTTTGAAATCAGCAGTCCAGAAGCGCAGGATATAGTCAAAGATAAACACGACCACCGTTGCGTGGTCGATAACGACGGTCCACATGGCGGTTGACTTTGTTGCTAACGGTATCAAGCTGACCAAAATCGTCGCCATCATGAACCAGTCATAAATCCGGCTGGCGGCATCACCGGGCGAGGAGACCTCTATAATTTCGAAAATTCTTTTTCGCATAATTTTTCCGATTTAATAGCACCGCTTGCAAGGAGTATATCCCCATGCCTCGGCTTGCTCTAGTGTGACGGCAGTAGCGTTATCCATACCGCTGCAACTGGGTATGCGGTGATATTTCTTTCCGCTACCGCTGCTTGCGATGTAGACCATGCCCGCTTGATATACGGAGCTGTTGGTACTGGTTGTGGAACTTATCGATTCAGTAGCTGGCACCTCAGTCGGTTGCGGAGTCGGCGTTTCAGTAGGCGCGACGGTCGGCTCTGGTGTTGGGACTTCGGTAGGTACGGCAGTTGGTTCCGATGCTGGCGCTTCAGTAGGGATTGTTGTTGGTTGTGGGGTCTCTGCAGCAACGGTGGCTGTCGGCATGGGTGAGGCCTGTGTGGCATCACTTGCATTGGAATCACCGCCAATAGAGGCAAACACCAATAGAACAGCCCAGAAAGCGGCGATGATTCCCACGCGAGCTTTCTTGCTGGCATGGAACTTATTGGAAGTCCATAGCCAATAGCTAAGGGCAAACGGCCAGAATATAAGAGCAAGCAAAACCCAAAGGCAACCACTGCATCCTTTGTTTTGGCCGTTGTTGGGAACTTTGGGATTTGATTGCTGGGTAGAAGGTTCTGCTCCATGGTCTTTATGGACGGATTCTGTTGTGCTGTAAGAGATACCTGTGCCGGGTAAGCCCGTAGTGGTCGTCCTGCGCCCGGTCGAACTGATGGTGTGGTGAAAACCCTTGCCGCCAAAAGAAACACTGGTGCTTTTCTTATTTAAATTTAACCGCACACCGGGGGCAATTTTGACGCTTTTGCGAAAACGAAAGGCCACAAGAATACATCCTTCCAATTTTGTTTGTTTGAATCTTATAGAAGATACAAGAAAAGGATTCTATTTCATTGTAAGCGCTCAATGCGCATAAGTCAAGCGCCCCAAAACAAAAGGAACAATGCAAATTTGTCTATAAAACAAAAAACACGCAGATTCAAACAAATCTACGTGTTTTTTCAAGTGCGCGGTACAGGACTCGAACCTGTGACCTCCTGCACGTCAAGCAGATGCTCTACCAGCTGAGCTAACCGCGCATGTCCTTGCGACTTGTATACTATACCAAATCCAAGCAGAAAAAGCAAGCCCTTTTTTCGAAAAAAATGAAAAAATTCAGAAAACACATGAAATAGAACGCACCATCGCAAAAGAAATTTGCAAATGCGGAAGGGCTTTTCCTTGCCGCATACACGGCTTTGTGGTATACTGATACAGTTAAATGGGGATAGTGCACCCTTTTGCCGGTGCGGCGTTTCCTGAATAGATTCAAACACAGGGAAAGGGGATACTATGCGGGTTTTGGGCATCGACCCCGGCTATGCGATCGTGGGCTGGGGCGTTGTGGAATATGCAGGCAACCGTTTTGCGCCCATCGCTTACGGCGCAGTGTGTACCGATAAGGACACGCCGTTTGAACAGCGCCTGATTGAAATTTATGACGGCATCAAGGATATCTGTACCCGCTATCAGCCGGAAGCACTCTCCATTGAAAAGCTGTACTACCAGCATAACCAGACGACCGTCATCGGCGTGGCGGAAGCCCGCGGGGTGATTTTGCTGGCTGCCGCGCAGTGCGGCGTGCCAATTTATGAGTACACCCCCATGCAGGTCAAGCAGGCTGTGACCGGGTATGGCAAGGCGGTAAAAAAGCAGATCCAGGAAATGACCCGCATCATGCTGCACCTGCAAACCATCCCCAAGCCGGACGATACAGCGGACGCCCTGGCCATGGCCGTAGCGCACTGTCACTGCTCCCGCAGCCGCCTGATGGGCACCGCCCCAAGATAAGGGCCGCAGGGCAAATAACCCGGCGCACGGCAACATAGAATCATAATGGTGTAAGAGCACATTTTAGGGCAACACCGCACAATTCCCGCCTGACGGCTTAAGCACCGCTCCGGCGGCTGCGGCACGGCATCTGCGTTGCCAAAATGCTCGAACAAAGTATTATCTGCGCTTTTGGCTTAGCATCTGCCGCACCTCGCTCGCCGTATCGGCACTTAGAATTATGCGGTATTGCCTTAGATATATCTTGGATAAGAAATAGGAACGAACGATGATTTATTCGCTGACCGGAAAAATCTTAAAGAAAACACTGGATACCGTGGTCATCAGCTGCGCTGGTGTGGGCTATGCGGTGCAGGTGCCCTTGACCACAGCCGAAAGCCTGCCCGCCCCCGGGCGGGAAGGCACGGTGTATACTGTGATGAACGTGACCGAAAACGATGTTTCGCTGTACGGCTTTGCCACCGAGGAGCAGCGCAGCTGCTTCAAGATGCTGACCAGCGTGAGCGGCGTTGGCCCCAAGGCCGGGCTGGCCATTTTGTCCATCATGACGCCGGAGCGTGTGGCACTGGCGGCGTCCAGCGGGGACCACAAGGCGTTTACCAAGGCGAACGGTGTTGGCCCCAAGCTGGCCCAGCGTATTGCTCTGGAACTGAAAGACAAAGTGGGCAAGGGCCTGGCGGATGGCACTGGCTTTGGCGGCGGGGCCGCCGCAGCAGCGCCGGCTCCGTCCAGCGCACCCGCCCAGGCTGTGGCCGCGCTGGTGGCGCTGGGGTACAACACCTCGGATGCTGCTGCGGCTGTGGCCCGCATTGACGAAACCCTGCCGGTGCAGGATATTATCAAAATTGCACTGCGCGGGCTTTCGCGTGCGTAAAGGAGTGACCTGAATGAGCCAAAATACGGAATATACGGTGGATCCCAGCCGCCTGGTCAGCCCGGACGCCGCCCCGGCCGATGCCGCCGAGGAAGTCAGCCTGCGCCCCAAAACGCTGGATGATTATATCGGTCAGGAAAAGGCCAAAAACAATCTGCGCATTTACCTGCGTGCCGCCCAGCAGCGCGGGGAACCGATGGACCATATTCTGCTGTACGGCCCGCCGGGCCTTGGCAAGACAACGTTGGCCGGCATTGTGGCGCAGGAGATGGGCGTGCAGATCCGCATTACCTCCGGCCCGGCCATCGAAAAGCCCGGCGATCTTGCCGCTCTGCTGACCAATTTGCAGGAGGGTGATATCCTGTTCATTGATGAGATCCATCGCCTTTCCCGCCAGGTAGAAGAAGTGCTGTACCCCGCACTGGAGGATTACGCGCTGGATATCATGATCGGCAAGGGCCCCAGCGCCCAAAGCATCCGCATCAACCTGCCGCGGTTCACCCTGGTGGGCGCAACCACCCGCGCGGGCCAGCTGACCGGGCCCCTGCGTGACCGCTTTGGCATTCTGCTCAAGCTGGAACCCTACAGCCCGGATGAACTGGCTACCATCATCATGCGCAGCGCGGGCATTTTGAATATCCCCATCGATCGCCCCGGTGCGCTGGAGCTGGCCAAATGCGCCCGCGGCACCCCGCGTATTGCAAACCGCCTGCTCAAGCGCGTGCGTGACTTTGCCACCGTGGAGGGCGATGGGGCAATCGACGGCCCCACTGCTGTGGCAGCCCGCCGCCAGATGGATATTGACGAGCTGGGTCTGGATGAACTGGACCGCAGCGTGCTGCGTGCCATCATTGAGCTGTACGGCGGCGGTCCGGTGGGCCTGGATACCCTGGCGGCCAACCTTGGTGAGGAAAGTGTAACACTGGAAGATGTGTGCGAACCCTACCTGATGCAGATGGGTATGCTGACCCGCACCCCCCGCGGCCGCTGCGTGACCCGCCTGGCCTATGAGCATCTGAACATGCCCGTCCCCAAACACCTGCGCGCCGAAGACGCCGACGAGGTGGAGGGGCAGCAGAGAATGTATTAAACAGGTAGGAGTTAGGAGTTTTTTGGCAGGGCAGGGCCGCAGGCCTTATTTTGAGCGGTGCGCAGCACCGCGGTCCACCAAAATTATTCTTTATTATTTATTCTTTATTCATTATAGTTCAATGTGTTGACTTTGATAGATGGAAAGGACTTGACGATATGGGTAAATTGTTTGGTACCGATGGTGTCCGCGGTGTGGCGGGCAAAGACCTGACTTGTGAATTGGCCCTGCAGATCGGCCGCGCAACTGCCGCAGAGCTGACCAGTCTGGACGGCCACCGTCCCCGTATTTTGATTGGCAAAGATACCCGTGTTTCCGGCGATATGCTGGAATGCACCCTGGCTGCCGGTTTGTGCAGCGTTGGCGCAGACGTTGACCTGCTGGGTGTGATCCCCACCCCCGGCGTGGCCTATCTGGTGCGCAAATACGGCGCAGACGCCGGTATTGTGATCTCCGCGTCCCACAACCCGATGGAGTTCAACGGCATCAAGATTTTCAAGGGCGATGGCTACAAGCTGCCCGATGAAGTAGAAAACCGCATTGAGGCTCATATCTTCAAAAACTGCGAGGATATCAAGATCTGTGATGGTGCCGAGATCGGCCGCGTTCACCGCCTGGATACCGCTGTGGATGACTATGTGGATGCTCTGGAGCAGCATATTGATGCAGATCTTTCCGGCCTGAATGTGCTGTTTGACTGCGCCAATGGTGCTTCTGCCAAGGTGGCGCAGAAACTGTTCCCCCGCCTGGGCTGCCAGTGCAGCTTTACCGGCACGCTGGATGACGGCGTTTCCGTCAACGATGGCTGCGGCTCCACCCACCTGGACCGGCTGGAAAAGAAGGTCGTGGAAGGCGGCTTTGACTGCGGCATTGCCTTTGACGGCGATGCAGACCGCTGCCTGGCCTGCGATGAAAAGGGCGCAGAGATTGACGGCGACAAGATCATTGCGCTGGTTGCCAAGGATATGAAAGACCGCGGCCGCCTGGACGGAAATACCGCCGTGGTGACGGTTATGTCCAACCTGGGCTTTATGAAGTATATGCAGTCCATTGGCATTGACACCGCCCGCACCGCTGTAGGCGACCGCTACGTGCTGGAAGAGATGCGCGCCCGCGGTTATGCCATCGGCGGCGAGCAGAGCGGCCATGTTATTTTCCTGCACCACTCCACCACCGGCGACGGTGAGTTGACCGCAGGCAAGCTGCTGAAGCTGCTGGCCCGCAAGCACCGCGAAGAGGGTACCAAGATGAGCGAGCTGAACGCCGTTTACACCAAGTTCCCGCAGGTGCTCATCAACCTGACTGCCGACAAGGAGCAGAAGCAGGCTTATAAAGAAGATGAATACATTGCCGGCTTTATTGAGAGCCAGCAGCAGAACCTGATGGGCATGGGCCGCGTGCTGGTGCGTGTTTCCGGCACCGAGCCCAAGATCCGCGTGATGGTGGAAGGCGAGGATATGGAAGCCATCCAGTCCAGCGCAGAGCGCATTGCCGATATGATCCGCCAGCGTATTCCGGGGGTGTGCTGATGCGCCCCGCCGATACCTGGGTCGATTACGAGCTGATCGACGCAACGAATCATAACCGCCTGGAACGCTGGGGCAAAACGCTGCTCATCCGCCCCGACCCGCAGATCATCTGGAAAAACGAGGAGGTCAGCCCCCTGTGGGCCAGGGCAGACGCCATCTATTACCGTTCCGCCAAGGGCGGCGGCCAGTGGGACTACCACAAAAAGCTGCCCCAGAAGTGGAACATCAAATGGCAGGACCTGACGCTGATCGTCAGCCCCACCGGCTTTAAGCATACCGGCGTCTTCCCGGAGCAGGCTGTGAACTGGGCCTGGTACCAGGAAAAGATCAAGGCTGCCGACCGTCCCGTCAAGGTGCTCAACCTGTTCGGCTACACCGGCGGCGCAACACTGGCCTGCCTGGCCGCCGGTGCCAGCGTGACCCATGTGGATGCTTCCAAAGGCATGGTAGCCTGGGCACGGGAAAACGCCCAGGCCAGCAGCCTGGCCGACCGCTCCTGCCGCTGGATCGTGGATGACTGTGCCAAGTTTGTGCAGCGCGAGATCCGCCGCGGCAGCCGCTATGACGCCGTTATCATGGACCCGCCCAGCTATGGCCGCGGCCCCAACGGTGAGATCTGGAAGCTGGAAGATAACGTCTATGACCTCATCACCCTGACAGAACAGGTGCTCAGCGATAAGCCGCTGTTCTTTGCCATCAACTCCTACACCGAGGGCCTGAGCCCGGCGGTTATGGAGTATGTGCTCAAAACCACCCTCTGCCCCAAGGTGGGCGGCCACACCAGCTGCGATGAGATTGGCCTGCCCGTAACCGCCACCGGCGGCGTAGTGCCCTGCGGCGCTACCGCAGTGTGGGAAGAATGAGAGTTAGGAGTTAGGAAGTAGGAGTTAGGAAGTAGGAGTTAGGAGTTAATTAGGAATTAGGAATGAGCAATTAAAATTGCAATGCTCCGTAGGGGCGCACATTGTGCGCCCGCTAACCTTGCAGGATTAACTTTAGGGCAACACCGCACAATTCCCGCCTAACGGCTTAAGCACCGCTCCGGCGGCTGCGGCACGGC
>OLVX01001813.1_pt1 | contig 16992 bp, 16 predicted proteins | sample 1673271 | NCBI WGS metagenome assembly OLVX01 (sample SAMEA3178939, study PRJEB25190) | human gut metagenome | biome: human gut; feature: human-associated habitat; material: faeces | place: Austria | collected 2013
GTATTTTTTGTCATAAGTACCTGACCTGCCACCTGATTATACTCTGCAAACAGTTTCTGGTAGATCATCATCAGTCTTGCCTGTCCGACTGCTGCACATGCCTGTTTTGTAGAGAGTTCCCGCAGCCGCTCTGTCATGCCAAGCGACTGTCTGCCGACGGCGATCGCACCGGAACTGACTAAACACACATCCATCCCCCGGTTTCTTAAATTGCAAAGCTCGCGCACCAGGTGCTCTAGTTTTATAAAATTCAAATTGCCGGTCTCCTCATAATTTAACGAAGAAGAACCGATTTTAACTACAACTCTTTTTTTCTCATGAAAGTGAAAACTTTTCTGGTCCATTTTCCCATTGAATCCCCTTTATTTCTGATTATTCTTTTTCGAACATATGCACTGTATTATACTCTATCATATCTGATGCAAAATATCAAAGAAAAAAAGTGAATGCTTGTAGCATATTCATTTTTATGCTACAGTGATGTTCGAATGACACCATTTTATGAAATGATGTTTCAGATAACGAACAAAAGCGTATCTGCTGTGTATTCTCACGGCAGACTGACTGGAAATGGAGAATAACTTGAAAAATAAGATTTTTATGAAACGAAACTATCGATTATTTTTATGTATACTGCTGTCTATGCCGGTTTTACTGCTATCCGGCTGTGATCTGCCATCCCGGCTCAATTTTGGCAAAACTTCCGGCTCCGGCGAATCGATCTCCAAATCGGGTTTTTATTTTAATACCGTCATTACTGTCACCTTATACGGAACAAAAGACGAATCCCTGCTCGATGATTGTTTTTCTCTCGCAGACACTTATGAAAATTATTTTTCCAATACAATTGCGGACAGTGATGTGTCAAAGATCAATGCGGCAGACGGTGCACCTGTCACCGTACATGAAGAGACCGCAGAACTGATTAAAAAAGGGCTTTATTACGGAGATCTGAGCAATGGAAAATTTGATATTACGATTGGAAAATTATCGGATCTGTGGGATATTTCCACAAAGGCTTTGTTAGATCAGACAGACGCCTCCATGATCCCATCTGATGATGAGATCAAAAAGGCTTTAACGACAGTAGACTATCAGAATGTAGTTGTTGATGGCAATACCGTCACCTTAAAAGATCCGTCCGCTAAAATTGATCTCGGCGGAATTGCCAAAGGATATATTGCAGACCGCATGAAAGATTACCTGAATCAAAAAGGAGCCGCCTGCGGCTATATCAACCTCGGCGGCAATGTGCTCTGTCTTGGTGCAAAACCGGACGGTTCTTCCTATAATATTGGCATCCAGCGTCCGTTTGACGAGGAAGGCGCTGCAATGCTCGCTGTATCCGTGACCGACCAGACCGTTGTGTCTTCCGGTGTTTATGAGCGCTATTTTGAGGTGGACGGCAAACGCTATCATCACATTTTAGATACTGCTACCGGATATCCCTATGATAACGGACTGCTGGGTGTTTCGATCATCACGGACGAATCTGTGGACGGCGACGGACTTTCGACCACCTGTTTTGCACTGGGTTTAGCTGACGGGATGGCGCTTGTGGAAAGTCTGGATAATACAGAAGCCGTTTTTATTACGGAGGATTATGAACTGCATTTTAGTTCGGGAATGGGGACTAAGATTCCGTATCAGGTGATGGAGTGATGATCTGCCATGGTATGGATTTTATAACTGTATGATCTGATTATTTTCTTCCGTAAAGTTTCCACCATCCATATTCTTTCTCACAAAAGGAACTCCCTTGCGAACATAAAATATATTATCTGTAAGCAGTGCATCCGGGTTTTCGGACGGGCTGATGGTTCCACCTAAATCATCATAACTGACGTTATTACGAAATGTGTTATGAATGGCCTCCTGCATACAAAACATCACACAACCGCCTTCATTTTGCCTGCTGTAATTATACTCATACACCGTTCCATCCCCGGAATCTGCATCGTAAGCCATCCCGTCCTGATTCAGCCGTGTGTCTGCCACTTCATTATAACGAAACAACGCATCTTTACATTTCCATGGCCAGATTGCCGCAGCAACCTTTCCACCACGGTTGCCCGGATTGCAATAAATACGGTCATTGATCTCACATGCCACAGAATCGGTCATATTATGTTCCACAAACGGGCGCAGTGCATACATGACCGTTATTCCATCTCCACCTGCCATTTTCACATAATTATCCCGTATCACAATATTCTCATGACCATATTTCAAAAACCTTTTTTTATCCAGTTCTGCACCCGCAAATTTCTCATGTGCATAACTATACCCGACTGCGATCCCCCAACGGCTCACACGATATACATAGCATCCCTCCACCAGGATATCTGAAAATCTTGCCACTCCTGTCATTGCTTCTTCCGCTGGCTGTAATGCTGTCATATAGATGCCGCCATTATTCATATGCTTGTCATAAACATTTCCATGAACATCATGGATTTTAAGATTTCGAAGTGTGATTCCACATCTTAAACCTTTCTCTTTTGCAACGACTGCAACACCTGTACGCTCCATTTTATCTGCCTGTGAATAATTTTCGCCGATCACTTTATCCGCACTGTTTGTAATCTCAATATCCTGTATGATAATATACTCGGCATCAAATAGAAGTACTGCCGAGGAAACATAACCATGGTAAACATGCGTCGGCGAATCCAGTTCTTTTCCATAATCCTGATACCAGATTCCCTGCCCGTTTGTCTTTATCAGAGGATCTTCACCACATCCATAACTTCCAATTACAATCGGCATCTGCTTTGTTCCGCTGTCACGAATCTGTAAAAACTGTTTTTCAAAAACACTTCCACACGCAAGCAATATGTGATCCCCCGGTTTTAGTGCAAGCCTATTGACGGCAAAAAGACTTGCGAATGCACTGTTTTCACTCAAACCGTCATTGGTATCATTTCCGTTTATCGAATCGACATAATATTTCCTGCACAAGTCTGTCATACACTTCCTCCCGCAATCTTTTTTCAATGATCTGCTCTACCTCTTCATAAGAAAAAAGATCTCCAAAATATCTTCCAAATAAATCTTTATTCCGTTCATAGAAAGCTTTTTTCTGATTTTCTGTAATCTCCGGACTGATTCCTGATTTTCTAATATTTTCTGTCGGCTGTACAAAATCCAACCGGAAACGCGTCAATTCATACTGTAGATACATCGGCAATGAATATCTGCGCGGTCCGTAAAATACCGTTTTCTCCATTTCAAGCCTGGCATTCTCTTCATTTTTTTCTGCACATCTTTTTTCCAACGCCTCTATACCGGCGTTTTCAATCAACCCCAGCTTTTCTGCAAGAACAAGTTCGGCTTTCGCATATGCCCACTCTTCTGGTGTAAGGCAGTATCTTTTTTCTATCATTTAACAGCCCCCGTAATTCCATTTGCAAAACTTTTCTGCAGACATAAGAAAATAATCGCCGTCGGAAGTGTACAGATCAGTACACCGAGCATCAACATCCCATAATCAACACTGTAGCCGCTTTTTAAGTTTGCCACAAGCATTGGCATTGTGATGGAATCATTATTTTGAAAGACAATCTTTGGCCACAGATAACTATTCCATGCGTTCATAAAAGTAACCGTCATTGCAGCTCCATATGTTGATTTCATAACAGGCACAAACATCCGGAAAAAAATCTGTATTTCACTTAGCCCCTCCAGACGAGCCGCCTCTATAATATCATGAGGGAAAGACCGCGCCGCCTGACGGAACATCATAATCATAAATGGCGTTGAAATAGACGGCAAAACAAATGCAATCCAGCTATTGACCAGATTCCAGGAAGAGATCATTTTAAAAAGCGGGATCATTATTGCAACAAATGGCAGCATCATGGCTAACAACAATACACTCATCAATATGTCTTTTCCCTTATCATGATAAATTTCAAATCCATAACCTGCAATTGAACAGACCAATAATGTGATAATCGTCATAAGAATCGCATTTCGAAATGAATTGATCATTGCCAGCCCCAGATTCTGATTGGCAATCAATGCCTTAAAATTTTCGACTAAATATGTTCCAGGAAGCAGTTTTCCCCTGACCACATCAATACTTTGATTGGTTGCACCACAAACCATGTAATATAGTGGAAATACAGACAAAAAACTTGCAAAAATCAATACAATATGTGATATACATAATTTTCCTTTACTCACGTTTGTCACCTACTTTCATTTGAATTGCAGACAAAATTGCCACTATAATAAGGATAAACACTGAAAGTGCTGCCGCATAATTAAATTTTGGTGTCTCCACAAAAGAAATGTTATAAATATAATGCGTCAATGTCATTGTTGACTTTCCCGGTCCACCAGCCGTTAAATTTACAGACTCGTCAAACAACTGCAGTGTTCCAGACGTTGACATAATAGCCGTCAGTAATATGGTAGGCTTTAACAGTGGAATGGTGATCTTTGTAAACTGTTGAAACGGTGATGCCCCATCAATACGACTCGCCTCATAGACGGAATAATCAATATTCTGCAGCCCTGCAAGATAAAACACCATATTGTAACCGGTCCATCTCCAGACCAACGCGATTATAATTACAAATCTTGCAGCCCATGCATTCTGAAACCAGTCTACCCTGGCAAATCCCAATGCCATGATGATATGGTTTACCAGACCGTCCTGAGCAAATAAAGATTGAAAAGGCCTCGCGCGAGTTTTCCATCAGTGCGACCGTCGGCAAGCAGATCGAAATTTACCAGACCATCCTGCGCAAACAGTGACTTAAAAATCATAGAATACGATACCAGTGATGTTGCACATGGCAGGAAAATCATAGTTCGATAGATTCCTTTTCCCTTTATATTCGGATTGTTCAGTAATTGAGCAAGAACAAGGGCAATGATCAACATGACTGGAACCTGTATGATAAAATAAAATACTGTATTGAAAAGGCACTGCAAAAATGTTTTGTCCTTCAGTATCCTGACATAGTTTGCAAATCCAACCCACCTTACAGAATCTCCCATACCATTCTTAAATGACAGCATAAGCGCCTGTATCATGGGATAAAAACAAAATACAAAAATCAATATAGCTGCCGGAAGCAAAAACGCCCAACCAGTGAGGTTATGTTTTCTTTCCAGACTTAATTTTCTTTTTTTCTCCATATATTTTCTCCTAATGTAATACCGGGAACATAAAATTTGTTCCCGGTACAAACCACTTTACATATTTAATTTTCAATATTAAATTCTAATGTTTCCTGTGCATTATTCATTTCACCGTCAATATCAGCATTATTCTGAACAACATTTGTGATTGCATCTGTCAATGCACTTCTTATGTCCGAATAGTATGCACCACAGTCAAATGCTGGAACCGAACCTGCATATCCAACGATATCTTTATATACTGCCTGTCCACCATAAAAATCTGATGCCTGATTATATACATCAGACTGTGCAGCCGGAATGTAGCTTGCAATCGCACCTGCATTCGGCAACAGATCATCATATAATTCCACACTGCTTCCAAATGTAGATTTTAAGAAATCAAATGCAAGTTCTGTATTCTTACAGTTAGAAGATACTGCCCAGCTTGCACCACCACAATTTGCATAATTTGTGGCTCCATCAACTCCATCCAGTTTTGGCATGTTTACAATTGCCCATTTTCCTGACTGATCCTCTGCCGCCTGAATGGATGACATGATCCAGCATCCATTGATCACTCCTGCTGTTTTTCCGTCATTCATAGAGGCAATATACTGATCCCAGTCCGTATACTCGGCAATAATACCCTCATCAACTAATTTTTTATAAACTTCCATTGTCTTTTTTAACGCTTCATTGTCTGCAATATGAACCTTTCCGTCAACAATTGGTGAGGCTCCTGCCGACTGCAGCATTTCCATAAGTAATTCGGATCCCCCGGAGGAAGCGATCATTGGCACTCCATTCGCCTCTACTACTTTTTTTGCAAGTTCCTCAAACTGTGACCATGTAGTATCCTTAAAATCGTCAACCGTAAGACCTGCCGCCTCTACCATATCCGAACGAATTGCCATAATCGTTGCACCATTATCAAAAGGAAGTCCATAATTTTTTCCCTCTGCCGTGGAATCTGCAAGTTTTCCCTCTGTAAACTGTGAAAAATCAATTCCGGAATCTGTTAATTCTGTAAAAATTCCAGGAAAATTGGCAATATTTTTATGGAATGAATAATCCTGCATCAGAAAAATATCCGGTAAAGTACTGTAATCTCCTGACGTTGCAGCTGTAATCAGCTTTGTCTCAATATCATTATAAATATTTTCCTGAATATCCAGTTTAAAATCTGGATGGTCTTTCTGATAAATCTTTTCTGCCTGTTCCATGGCATAAATATTAAAAGTGGGATCCCAGCACCATACCGTAAGTGTTTCATCTCCATTTTCATTTGTTTCTGCGGAAACACTCTGCGTATCCTCATTACTGTTCGTAACATTTTCTTTTTCGTTCGTGTTTCCTTCATTTTGGTTCCCACCACATCCGGCAAGCACAGATACTGTCATAGTTGCTGCCAACATGAATCCCAATGCTTTTTTCTTCATAAAAAATACCTCCCTGCAAAAATTATTATTTTTTTATTTTATAAAATATGACGGTATGATACCACTCATAAATTATCAATAGTTACATTGTCTCATTCAACCACCGCATTTCTCCTGGTTCTAGTGTCAACCTTACGATAAAATCGCCATTGATATACAGATCTGTCTGACATTCTTTTCCTGAATTATTTATGACAGCTATTTTTTGCGTTTTCTGAAAAACAGTGACCTCAGTATCTACATTTGTTACGTAATATCGTTTCATCTCCTGTTCCATTCCCGCTGCATAATAAATTGCACGAAGCAGAATACGGCAGTTCTGAGGGGAATACGGCAATCCTGCAAAGTAAACACCGTGACCTTTTCCGTATTGATTAACAACCAGCTGGCTGTATTCTCCATCCATTGCAACTTCCAGCACAGTACCGGAAATGTTCGGAGGAACCATGGATTTGTGGACGATTGCCTGTGTTTCCTGAACTTCTGCGATGATCGTGCCGCCAGAAACAAATTCACCCGGTTTTACGGTGATATGTGTCTGCCATTTTTTCTCCGTATCCAGAGAATCAACGCTGACACCACGGCTGATGTATTTACCGGAGGATTTTGCAATCTCACTTAACGGACGCTCGATACCGTCAAAAATATTGTTGAGGATACCAGGGCCAAGTGTTACGGAAATAGCATCGCCGGTAGCTTCTACCGGGTCACCAGGACGAAGTCCTGTGGTTTCCTCGAAGACCTGAATGGTCGTGATATCGTTTGTCAGACGGATAACTTCGCCTACCAGACGTTCTTTTCCGACGTAGACCATTTCAGCCATCTGAAATCCTGTGTTGCCTTTCAGGTAAATAACAGGACCGTTAATGCCGTAAATAGTACCTGTTTTATGCATTTGTAGCACCTCCGTTAAATGAGAAGTCTGCTTTTAACTTTTCCAGTTTGGAAGCGAAAGAATTGTCGATCAGGATGTTGCGATCCTGAAGAACGGCTCTTGTGCCGCCCATAAAGGAATATTCAGAAACGGTAACAGGAGCTCCGGTTGCGACCTGGAGACTGGAACGCTTGTCGGAGTCTGCAGGGTCAATGTAAAGGATCAGTTTTCCGGAACCGGCCTCTTTCTGAATGTTTTTGATCTGTTTGATCAGCAGCTGCTGATATGCTGAAGTAGTCATGTAATCTTCAAGCAGCTGTTTTACTTCGACAAAAAGCTTTTCTTTCAGTTCATTCTGTTTCTGTGTGATCTTACGCTTGATCTGAAGCTGCTCTTTGGAAAGAGCCATATTGTTGTTTCTCTTCAGATTGTCGCTTTCTGTTTTTAACTGTAAATCAGACTGGCGAAGAGTGGTTGCTTTGTGTTCTTTTTCTACCTTGTCCAGATTTACTTTATATTCTTCGATCATGGCAGAAGCCTGTTTTCTGGCCTCTTCCAGAGAAGATTCTTCAAAATATTTAAGCTTTTCTTCCGTAGTCAAAATATCTCACCTTCTTTATAATTTTATTCCGATTGCTTCGCTTACATAGGAAGTGATAAAGTCCGGTTTGCGGCCGGTACCGTGGCGGTCAGGGATTTCGATAAGAAGTGGAAGACGGCGGTTTAAGCGGACATCATCAATAATATCCGGAAACTCCCGACCGAATTTTTCGGTCAGGAGAATAATACCGTTTTCTTTATTGGCAATCGCATCTTCCAGTGCTTTACGAAGTTCCGCACGTTCGTGCACGATACAGCCTTCTACGCCTGCCAGACGCATGCCGGTCAGAGTATCGACGTTATCACTGATTAAGAACATTTTCATAAATTAATTGCCTCCTGATATGCGAACAGGAAATTAAAGTTTACCAAGGATCATGAAGGAGATGATCAGACCGTACAGAGCGATACCTTCGGCCATGGCTACGAAGATCATGGATTTACCAAAGATGCTTCCGTCTTCACTGATAGCACCCAGAGCAGAACTTGCTGCGTTTGCAACGGCGATACCACCACCGATGCAGGAAAGACCGGTTACCAGTGCAGCTGCCAGATAACCCATACCAGCTGCCAGACCGCTTGCAGATGCAGAAGCAGTATCAGCTGCCAGTGCTACAGAACCGTCGCCTGTGAAGATCATGATAACGGCAAAAGCCATGGTTCCAAAGAAGAGGAAGCAGTTGATGCCAAGTGTGGTTTTGAAGCGTCCACGGTTCTTTTCACCGATCAGAAATGCTGCGGTTGGTACGACGATGCTCAGAAGCAGTGCTGCGATAAAAATGAATTTTGTAATAGTTGACATAGTAATTTCCTCCTTAATCGTGTGTGATTATGAACTCACAAATATAAAATATTTTATTTCCGTTATTTTGCTTTTAAATGTTAATCAACGGATTTTTTAACAAATGGTGTGAATGGATGTCCTTCGCCTTTATAGAAACGGCTGAACATTTCGTAGTATTCCAGACGAAGTACCTGGATACCAACGATCAGACCCTCCATTGCACATACAAAAACGTTACCAAGTACGATAACGATCCAGTTGATGTTTCCGGATTCGGCTCCGGCAAGCATCAGGACTACTTCCATCATAGCTGCGTGGCTGACGGCGAAAGCACCGATACGCACGAAAGACAGCGTGTTGGAGAAGTAGCTCAGTAATACATCAAACAGTTCGAAAAATGCAGTTACAAGGAACATGCCTTTTTCTTTTGGCATAGCATCTGCTTTTTTCTCGACCAGTTTACCGAGCGGCTCTTTGAAGCCGATCAGGATCAGCGGAATGAGGAACATAACCACCAGAACACCGGCTGCCGGGACGGCATGACCTGTCATAAATAAGAAAACGACTGCAACGATCGCACCGTAGAATACAAAACCGGCGATACCGTTTGTATCAAAGAAGATGTTCTCAGCATCTTTTCTGCGGACTGCATTGATAATATGCAGAACCATCGTTGTCAGGATCAGGAACATACCAAATGCGATGGCAACAACGAAAGCGGTGTTCATAGTACCGATAAACGGAAGCGTTGTCATTGCATCCTTCGGATGCATCCAGAGTGCAGGTATGACATCCTCAAAACCGAAGAAACTGCCGAACAGGAAACCGAAGATCGTAGAGAAGACTCCGGCACTGCTTAAGCATGCTGCGAGTTCCATTTTTTTGAAATGGTAGAGCAGGGCACCGCCGATCACCAGGCAGAGTCCCTGACCGACATCACCGAACATGGCACCGAAAATAAAGGAATAGGTCAGTGCTACGAAGATGGTCGGGTCGATCTCGTTGTAAGACGGAAGACCGTACATACGAACGAATAATTCAAACGGACGGAAGATACCAGGATTTTTCAATTTGGTAGGCGGTGTCAGTGTGCTGTCTTTATCCTGATCTTCATTGCTTTCGATCAGACAGAACAGATTCTTGTCATCGGCTACGTCTTTTTCAAAACGAGCGGCATCGCTTTCCGTCATCCAGCCACACAGAATGTAGAAGACCTGTTTACCTTCTTTTGTGCAGGCTGCAAGTTTACGCACATCAAAGTTTGAAGTGAGTGAACGGAATTTGTCTCTGCAAAGCAGGACTTTGTTTTTGTACTCGTTGAGCAGTTTCGCACTTTCTTCACGGCACTCCTGAAGCTGGACATCAAGATCATGGATATCAGACTGAAGTTTTGTACCGACTTCCTGTGGAATACCTTCGTATTCATCCGGAAGGTGGATGCGTTCAAAGTGCAGGGAAGAAAATACGGCATCGATCTGTCCGGCTCTGCCCGCCGGCACAAAGTAAACACCCCATACATACTGCTCATCTTCGCTGCAGCGATAGAACACGGTGTCCAGATTTTCGTAGACATAGTGCTCCAGTTTTTTGTAGTAATCGCGTGTGATCTTACCGAAACGATATTTGATAAACTTAAACTGCAGTACGCTGTGAATATCAAAATCGAATCCAAGGAACGGTCTTAAACGTTCATAAGAAGCTTTCAGATCTTCCTTCTTTGCTTCCAGAGCATTGGTTCTTGTATAAATATCAGAAAATTTGCTTTCCAGAGTTGCGAGAGTCTCAGAAGCTTCTTCAATCGAAATAGTGCCGGTTGGGTTTTCCTGATTTTTATCCGTACCGAGCATGGAAGCGAATTCTTCTGCTTTTGTGAGCTTGTCTTTATAAGGATTGATCTCAATATAAGGACGAAGAGACTTGACAGTCTTAAGCTCGGAAAGAGCATTTTCCAGATGAATTTCGTATTTGGATAAATAGTCATTCACCACACGGTCGATGTCTTCTTTCGGACCGGTAACGCTCAGAAATTTCATTTTCTCAATCAACGATTACACCCCCTTTTCAGATTTGAAATATATTTTTGCGTCTCACTGGTCGGAAGACCGTATCGGATGCACTCAAGCGTGGTTGTGAGGTCGTCAACCTCATGTTCTTTCTCATAGAGATATGAAATGATAACTGCAATGGAGAATGGATCCTCCTTTGCGTTCTTACGCTGAACACGATAACGGATCTGATAATAGGCATCGTCCAGTGAAAGTTTTGCTTCCTCCGGGAAATGTCGTCCGTAGTAAGTATTTCTGATGGCTGCGGTCAGTTCATCTGTAGTTGCAGCTTCGACCATCTCTTTGATCTGAGAGGTCTGAAGACGGTATTGGATACCGATCAGATGTGCATAGACGTCCGCATTGCTCATGTTGTAAAAATGCTTGGAACGATAAATCCAACGTATGTTCAGCAAATCCATTTTGACACCGTAATCGTCCATAAAGATTCTTTCTTCGTCACGAGTCAGAACCTTTTTGCGGCTGTCCCAGAACCATTTGAAATAGCACAGGTCAAGTGCCATCTCGTAATCCCACAAAGTAGGTTCGGACAGACCGGAGAGAAGAGATAAAGGACGATAGTAGATGCTTCCTTTCAGAAGGCTTACAAACTCATCCAGAGTTTTACAGTTGGAAAGAGCGGTCAAATTGATGTCCGAGTGTTTTTCAAAGAAATCCTTGAAAATATCGAAATTCAATTCAACATCTCTGTGGTCAAATACCATTCGCATACAGGTTTTCAGAAGTCCGATCTCGTATCTGCGGAAGTACAGATCCAGGATTTTACGCTGATGTATGGTTGCGAAACGGTAGATACTCTGGAAATCCGTGTAGATTGCGTTTGTGAGCATTTTCTCGATCTCTCCGCGGTGCAGGGAATTTTCGTTGGAATTTGCGAAAATACCAGCATAGGCGGACTTTGTTTTCAGAAATCCGATGGCATCGGAAACGGATGTCAAAGAGGCGAGATGCTGAAAATCTTTAGCGGTCAGAAGCTTCCTTCGCATACCGCGAATCTTGGTCGCTGTACCGCTGTAGGCTAACAGATTTCCCATAATTTTACTCCTCGATCATTTTTGCGATCAATCCGGCAGCAAGCTTTTCATGATTCTGATTGTAATCATTTTCGATTGCCTGAATCGAATCTTCAGTTGCTTTCTGCAGATCGGCAAGACTTTTTTGCATTTCTTCATTTAAGCTGGAACGAATCTGATCAAGCTTCTCCTGCGTAGCTTTCTCAGCCTCTTCATCAAATGCCTGAATACGTTCACGCATCTGCTGTTCCAGTGCCTTCTTTTCGTTCTCGGCAGCCTCAATGATACCGGCTGAGGCCTCTTCGATTGAAGACAGACGCTTGATGACGAGATCCATGTGCATCCCTCCTTTAGTATAGTATAGTTGCAGCTTTGAAATTCAAGCTGAACATATGCAAAAGCACAGCCCAGCCTACAAAAAAACTGCAGAAGTTTATTGCCCTGACACTTCTGCTTTTATATGATTATTGCCAGACAACCGTAAAATCATGTTCACAGATACCTATTATAATAGGTAGTCCTTTTTTCACTCCGTCTGACAGCTTACATTATACACGATTTCCACTTGATTTCCATATGCAAAATTCTCAAAAAAATAAAAAAATTTTATGGTTGTTTTGCACAATTAGAATGGATATGATAGAATACATGGGTATAACTCAGAAGAAAGTCAGTGATACCTAGTATATAAAATTTATATGATGCCAGGGCCAAAAGGTAAAAAAGACGATGCAAGCTTGCTTGTGAGAGTACGCAGTACGGAACAATCCGTATGGCATCAGTTACTGACAAATCTCAATGTCATAAATGCCAGGGTCAAAAGCCTGAAAGCACGATGTGCTTGCACAAACATAAAATTGGAGGAAAATAAATGCGTTTAAGAAATATACCGGGAGCGGATGAAGTGATCAGAAACTGTGACTGGGTAATCAAGGAACCGGCAGATAAAAAAGGAAAATGGAATACAGTATTTGGAAATGAAAATCCGATCCATATCGAAGTTGGGATGGGAAAAGGGCAGTTTATCACTGAGATGGCAAAGAGAAATCCACAGATCAACTACATCGGAATCGAGCGTTATACGAGCGTTCTTCTGCGTGCCGTACAGAAAAGAGAGCAGCTTCCGACAGAAGAAGCCCTGCCGAATCTGCTCTATCTGTGTATCGATGCCAGTGAACTTCCGGAAATCTTTGCAAAAGACGAAGTGGCAAAGATCTACCTGAATTTCTCAGATCCATGGCCGAAGGATCGCCATGCAAGACGCAGACTGCCGTCAAAAGAATTTCTGGCACGCTATGACCAGATCCTTGTGCCGGATGGCAAAGTAGAATTCAAGACCGATAACCGCGGACTGTTTGATTTTGCACTGGAACAAAGGGAGATCGCCGGCTGGAACCTGGACGGCTGCACCTTTGACCTGCATCATGATGAAAACATGAATGAAGGCAACGTGATGACCGAGTACGAAGAAAAATTCTCAAGTATGGGAAATCCAATCTATAAAATGATCATCAGCCGGTAAACAGATGTCATATTATATAGAAACGAAATAGAAACCGGACTATCCGTTTCGTTCGGTGGAGGAAAAATGGCACGAAGACAGAATGTTCGTGATCGCATTGGCATGGCAGTCTATGAAAAGAAAAAGCTGAACAAGAAACTGGTGACCATGCAGAAATCTTTTCAGGAAGTAAAGCACCTAATCGGGGATGAAAAAAAGAAAAAATAAAAAGAAGGCGTTTACAGCGGAGAATTTCCGGTGTAAACGCCTTATGTTGTTTCGGACTAGTTTTTGATGCGGAACGTTTTCGATTTTCCGCAGGCAGCCAGCAGATTTTTACTTTACATCAGTGCTTTGTACTATCAAACTCAAACGGCTGCAGATGTTCCGGAAGTGATTCGTCACGCTTTTGAAGCTGATGGTTGATAAGACGCTGGATCAGATAGCGTATAAATGCGACTGCCGGAACACCGAGGAACATACCAAGGACCCCGGCAATACTGCCGCCGACCGTGATGGCGAAGATGATCCACAGCGGCTTCAGACCGGTAGAATCTCCGAGGATTTTCGGTCCGAGGATCAGACCGTCAAACTGCTGTAATACAAATACCATGACAACAAAGATCACGGCTTTGAGCGGACTGATAAAAAGCAGGATGATCGTACTTGGAATGGCACCGATGAATGGGCCAAAATAAGGGATCATGTTTGTGATTCCGACGATTACGCTGATCAGCACGGCATAAGGAAGTCTCAGGATCAGCATCAGTACAAAACAGAGCACTCCGATGATCGTAGAGTCGATCGCTTTTCCGACGATAAAACTGCTGAACAGACGATTGGCTTCTGCAGAAACTTCCAGGATCAGCTGAATATATTTTACCGGAACAAAGGCATAAACAACTGCTTTGCAGGAATTGACCAGAGGACGTTTGTCTGCCAGCATATAAATGGAAACCATGATCGCAATAAAGAGGTTCAGCACCCATTTAAGGATGGACATGGAGATCGAATACAGTGCCGGTATCATATTTGCGGCAAAATCCTTCGCATAGTTGATAAAGTTCGGGATCGCATTGTTGATCGTATTTCTCAGCACTTCCGTATCCAGCGAAGGGAAACGCTCTTCTAAAGTATCAAAGAAATGATAAAGCTGCTGTGCCGCAGTCGGAATAAAATTGACCAGATCCGTCAAACTGGTGATAATCTGCGGGATAACACCGAAAAGTACGATCACAATGATGCCGATCACAAGAACATAAGCAGTGATGATCGCCAGGATCTTACAAAGAGCATCACTTTTAATCTTACATTTATCACGGAACAGCTTGTAAAAGCGGGCAACTGCCGGGTTCAGTATGTAGGCAATCAGAGCACCGATGATAAACGGCATCAGAACAGCCAGACCTTTTTCAATATTTTTCAGTGTCGTGTTCCAGGATGTGATCAGATTGATGATGATCGCACCGAAAAAGATGACAAACATCGTATAAATACAGATTGTAAAATAACGGTTATTGGCCGTAAATTTATTTTTCTTGATGTCATCATCCGATTTGTTTTGTTTCTCCAGATTCATGGGCATCCCCCTTATGAAATGTTTAAAAAACGAGTTACTTCTAATTATAAAAGGCACGGAAAATTAGTTCAAGTGTTCTTTCTTAAAAAAACTATAAAAAAACTTAAAAAAAAGCTTGCAATTTGTAAAACCGTATATTATAATATGTCTTGCGTTCGAGGTAACGCAACACAAGATATGCGCGATTAGCTCAGCTGGCAGAGCACCTGACTCTTAATCAGGGTGTCCAGGGTTCGAACCCCTGATCGCGCACTATAAAAGCACTGTTTTGGATGACAAGTAGAGAGCATCGGGGACGGTGCTTTTTTTCGTGCAGTTTGCACAAAAGAGAAGTCCCACTTGTTGACCGTAATTTGTGTTGAGTTCAGGAATCAAAAATTGGCTGTGCTTTTTTCTCCGGTGTACGCCTTTGGACTTGTTAGAATGATTCGGGTGTGTTATATTAGACATAGAACTCTAAAATCAAGTCGAACGTATGCGAGACTTGGCATGCGATTCTGGTCGGTTTGGATGATATTTACTTAGCAGAATCGATGTGCATTTACACACAATAAGACAGGGGTTGATATCATGGGATTTTTTGACAAAGCTTTAAAAAAGGTACAGGATGTGGGAGAAAACATTGCCGCATCAGCAAACAATGTAAAAACAGTTGTTGAGACAAGTGTACAGGATACAATGGAGATCACCGGTCTGAAAAGACAGATCCGTGAATTAGAGAAAGAAATGGATGCACAGTATCTGCAGATCGGAAAGAAATATGCAGAATTTGTAGCAGATATGGATGATGCAGAACCGGAAACAGCAGAAAATGAAGCAGCCGAAGCTGAAACAACCGAAGCAACAGAATCTTCAGAAGTGATCGATGAAGTGAAGGAAGAAGCAATTGACGAAGTAAAGGCAGAAGCAGCAGCTGAAACGGTCGATGAAGCAAAAGAAGAAGCAGCAGCTGAAACCATCGACGAAGTGAAAGCAGAAGATACAGCAGAAACGATCGACGAAGAAAAAGAAGTATCCGAAGAGCCGGCAGAAGATAAAGTTGCAGAAGAATCTGATGAGGACGAAGAGCCGGTGTTTGATGTTTCTGATTTCCTGACGATCATCAAACAGGATCAGGCAAAGAAAAAAGAGCTGGAAAATCAGCTGGCGGAAGTAGAGAAGAGAGCAAAACAGAATACACTTCTTCGTGAAAAGACAAAAGCGGAAGAGTCTTTTGAACAGGAAAAAGGCGTTCTCGACAAAGCACTTGCCATGGAAATTATTTCTAAGGAAGAATATGAGCAGAAGCTGAATATTGCAAAGAAAAAAGTAGAAAATTTTGAAGAGATCAAAAAAATCGAGCAGCAGTTCGAGATGGGCATTATCACAAAAGAAGAAAAAGATGAGAAAATAAATGCCATTCTGAATGCCTGACAAATCTGGTGTCTGCTTTACAGAATCAAAATCAGGTTGTATAATCGGGGCAGAATGTCGTCCGATGGATGGACGAAATGGATAAAGGAGATGTAGAAGTTATTATGGTAAAGATTGATATTATTTCCGGTTTTTTGGGTGCAGGTAAAACGACCCTGATCAAAAAACTGTTACAGGATGCATTTAAAGGACAGCAGGTGGTATTGATTGAGAATGAATTCGGCGAGATCGGTATTGACGGTGGATTTTTGAAAGATGCAGGAATCGAGATTAAGGAAATGAATTCCGGCTGTATCTGCTGCTCTCTGGTAGGAGATTTCGGAACCGCTTTGAAAGAAGTGGTAGAGAAATATCACCCGGACCGCATCGTGATTGAGCCGTCAGGTGTCGGCAAACTTTCTGACGTTATCCATGCAGTTGAAAATCTGCATCTGGAAGCAGACGGAGAAGTGAAACTGAACAGTGCCGTTACGGTTGTCGATGTTCTGAAATGCAAAATGTATCTGAAGAACTTTGGTGAATTCTTCAAGAATCAGGTAGAAGCAGCCGGCACGATCATCCTGAGCCGTACCGATAAAGCCGATACG
>OLVX01001817.1_pt1 | contig 16969 bp, 8 predicted proteins | sample 1673271 | NCBI WGS metagenome assembly OLVX01 (sample SAMEA3178939, study PRJEB25190) | human gut metagenome | biome: human gut; feature: human-associated habitat; material: faeces | place: Austria | collected 2013
TTGACATTTGCGGAAATCGAACTTTTTATCTACCTTTACATTGTCAAAGAGATGATGATTGTAAAGACAATTACGAAAAGCGATGAATTTAGTGTAGTGTTAATTCAATGGCTTTCATAAAAGATAAAGTAGTAAATGTGCAGTCAATCAGGGGTTTAGAATAAACCGAAATAAAAGGTTCGATTCCTGGTGGCACCACTGAAAATCAAGCAGTTACAATTATTTGTGACTGCTTTTTTGTTTTTATGGCAAATGAGTTTGTTTGTGTTACATACGAAAATGCAAAACAGGATTAAATTTGATTATAGGGAAAGGAGAAGAAGCGGTTTAATTGTGTCATACTGCTAAAGAATGACATACTAAAACTATTTTATCTCCCGTTAATTCTTTACATTTGCCACAAAATTATAGCGATTATGACAGAATGCAAGGATGAACACATATTAAATTCCATTGATTACCCGGAGGATTTGCGCAAGTTGTCCCCCGATAAATTGGGAGAGGTATGTGCAGAGTTGCGTCAATATATAATAGATGTACTATCGGAGAATCCGGGACATCTTGGGGCAAGTCTCGGTACGGTAGAGCTGACGGTTGCACTACACTATGTTTTTAATACTCCCTATGATCGTATTGTATGGGATGTGGGGCATCAGGCGTATGGTCATAAAATACTGACTGGACGTCGAGAGGCTTTTCATACGCTCCGAAAATTTAAAGGAATCAGTGGATTTCCTAATCCTCTGGAAAGCCCTTATGACGCATTTGTTGCCGGACATGCTTCAAATTCCATTTCGGCGGCTATGGGTATGTCGGTCGCTTCTGCTCTAAAAGGAGAAAAAGACAGACACGTGATAGCCGTGATCGGCGATGGAGCCATGACGGGTGGGTTGGCGTTCGAAGGTCTGAATAATGCGTCGGCTAATCCAAACAACCTACTTATCATTCTCAATGATAATGATATGGCAATAGATCATGCGGTCGGTGGGTTGAGTCAGTATTTGGTGGATATCACAACCAGTCAGGCATATAATAAAATGCGTTATGATGTGTACCGCGGATTGCGGAAGATGAAACTGATCAATAATGACCGTCGGGGAAATATCCTTCGTTTTAACAATAGTCTGAAAGCATTGCTTACTCAACAACATAATCTGTTTGAGGGATTCAGCATCCGTTACTTTGGTCCGATCGACGGGCATGATGTCGGTTATATGATCAAGGTTCTGAATGATATAAAGGATATGGAAGGTCCGAAACTATTACATATCAAAACTAAAAAAGGCAAAGGATTCAAGCCTGCTGAAAAGTCGGCAACGGAATGGCATGCACCAGGGCTGTTCAATAAAGAAACAGGAGAACGGATCATTGTCCATAAGTTGAACGAACCTCAACTTTATCAGGATGTTTTCGGACATACCCTTGTCGAGCTGGCTGAACAGGACGAACGGATCGTGGGGGTCACTCCTGCTATGCCGACAGGTTGTTCTATGACTTATATGATGAAAGCGTTTCCGAAACGGGCGTTTGATGTCGGGATTGCCGAAGGGCATTCGGTAACTTTCTCTGCCGGACTTGCCAAAGAGGGAATGATCCCATTCTGCAATGTCTACTCTTCTTTCATGCAGCGGGCATACGATATGGTGATACACGATGTTGCACTTCAGAATCTTCATATGGTAATCTGTCTGGACCGTGCCGGTCTAGTAGGCGAAGACGGGGCGACCCATCACGGGGTGTTCGACCTCGCTTATCTGCGTCCAGTCCCGAACTTGGTTATTTCATCTCCTTTGAACGAACTGGATTTAAGGAATTTGATGTATACCGGGTATAAGGAATGTAACGGCCCTTTTGTGATCCGTTATCCACGCGGTAAGGGAGAGATGGCAGATTGGAGGAATGAGATGCATATCCTTCCGATCGGGAAAGGCAAGAAACTTCGTGATGGGGATGATATTGCGATCTTGTCACTTGGACCTATTGGCAACGAAGTGATAAAGGCCATAAAGGAGGTTGAAAGTGATGGTATATCGATTGCCCATTATGATATGATTTTTTTAAAACCGATGGATGAAGAACTGCTGCATGAAGTCGGTAAGAGGTTCAGTCGTGTCATCACTGTTGAAAACGGCGTAATCAAAGGTGGACTGGGCAGTGCTGTTTTGGAATTTATGGCTGATAACGGATATGCTCCTCAGGTAAAACGGATTGGTGTGCCGGATGAGTTTGTCGAACATGGATCGATTCCCGAACTGTATAAACTGTGTGGTATGGATGCCAAAAGTATTGCAGGAGAAATAAAAAAGATGGTTATCGGAGGATAATATATCCTTATAATTAATCTATTATATAAAATGAAAATTATTATAGCCGGAGCCGGTGAAGTAGGAACCCACCTGGCAAAAATGTTATCACAGGAGAAGCAGGATATTATCCTGATGGATCCGAATGAGGAACGTTTGAATTTCACGAATTCAAGCATGGAGATCCTTCCTATGGTGGGTAATCCGACATCCATTCGGGACCTGGAAGAAGCCGGTATCAGAAAGGCCGACCTGTTTGTCAGTGTCACGCCGGAAGAAACGACCAATGTGGCAGCCAGCATTCTGGCTTCTAAATTAGGAGCACATAAGACGTTGGCGCGTATCAACAATTACGAATATTTGCTCCCTAAAAACAAGGAACTGTTTGAAAAAATGGGGATCGATTCCATGATTTACCCGGAAATGCTGGCAGCCAAAGAAATTGTTACGGCTGTCAGACGCCCGTGGACTCGGCAATACTGGGAGTTGTTCGGAGGCGCTCTGATTCTGATCGGTGTAAAGGTGCGCGATAATTCCCGACTTGTGAACAAACATCTGTCCGAATTACTGAACGAACAGAAACTCTATCATATCGTTGCCATCAAACGGCAGAACGAGACCATTATTCCCCGTGGTACGGATCGTATAGAATCGGGAGATATCGTTTTTTTTACAACGACTAAAAGCCATATCGAAGACGTCCGGTTGCATGCGGGCAAGCGAGACCCCGAAGTAAAGAAAGTCATTATTATGGGTGGAAGCCGTATTGCGATCCGTACCTGCCAGTACCTTCCGAACAATATCCGTGTAAAAGTAATCGAGACTAACAAAGAAAAGAGTCACCGTATAGCTGAGGTTGTCCCTGGAAATGTCTTGATCATCAATGGAGACGGACGCGATACCGATCTGTTGATGCAGGAAGGGATCAAAGATGCACAGGCATTTATCGCACTGACGGATAATTCGAGTACGAACATCTTGGCTTGTCTGGCTGCTAAACGCGCCGGAGTATTCAAGACTATCGCTAAGATCGAAAATATCGACTACATACCTTTAGCGGAGAGCATGGACATCGGCTCGGTTATCAATAAGAAACTGATTGCTGCCAGCCATATCTACCAATTCCTGTTGGATGCAGACGTGTCGAACGTGAAGTGTTTAACTTTTGCCAATGCAGATGTGGCGGAACTTGTTGCCCGTCCCGATTCGAAAATTACCCGTAAGCAGGTAAAAGATCTGAATCTTCCGAAAGATTTGACGTTGGGCGGATTGATTCGTGACGGTGAGCCTATGATGATCAAGGGTGATACACATATCCAAGCTTATGACCACGTTGTGGTGTTCTGTTTGGATACGGCTATGCGTAAATTGGAGGACTACTTTAATTAATTGTCAATGGACAACTCTGGGTTGTCTCTTTTCTCTGTTCAATGTGTCAATTGTTAATAGCATATTATGCTGAACATTCGTTTTATAATTAAGATGTTAGGGATGATGTTCATCCTTGAGACGTTGTTTATGCTGGCTGCAACGGCAGTCGCTTTCTTATATGAAGGAAATGACTTCTATCCGCTTCTTCAGTCGAGTGGTATCATGTTCGGAACGGGAGTCCTTTTTATGCTGATCGGACTACGAGCCAATGAACATACGGCCGGGCGCAGGGAAGGGATGCTGACTGTTACATTAACTTGGGCTCTTTTCTCCCTTTTGGGGATGTTACCATTCTATTTAGGTGGCTATATAGATAATGTGACGGATGCTTATTTCGAAACGATGTCCGGTTTTACGACGACAGGCTCTACCATATTGACCGATATCGAAGCTCTTCCGCACGGGATATTGTTTTGGCGGAGCCTTACGCAATGGCAGGGCGGTATTGGAATGATCGTGTTTACCGTAGCGCTGATGCCTATTATCGGAGGTGGGGCTACCCAGATGTTCAATGCCGAGACTCCGGGTATCACGCACGAACGTTTCCGTCCGCGTGTTACCCAGGTGGCCAAGCGCCTGTGGGGAGTTTATTTGTTCCTGACCATTATCCTTATTGGTCTTTTATGGGCGGGTCCAATGGACTTGTATGACGCTGTCAATCATGCGCTCACTTGTATTTCTACAGGTGGCTATTCCACGAAAAATGCCAGTATCGCTTACTGGGACTCTGCCTATATCGAATATATAATTACGATTTTTATGTTTATCGGTGCGACCAATATTACTTTGATATATTTCTTTTTTAACGGTAGGCCCAAGAAGTTATTTGCGGATGAAGAAACACGCTGGTTTTTCTGGTTCGTACTGATTATTACGGCAATATCGACAGTCTGGATCATGTATAAAGGAATTGTGGACGATTTTGGTACAGCTTTTAGGCAAACGGTATTCCAGGTCGTGACATTGGTGTCTACATGTGGGTTTGCAACGGTCGATTATATTCCGTGGGGACCGTTTTTCTGGCTGTTAGCGCTAGTTCTGATGGTGGTATGTGGTTGTGCTGGCTCTACTTGTGGAGGTTTGAAAATGGGCCGTTTTGTGATTTTGACCAAGAACCTCTTTAATGAGTTTAAGAAGCAGACGCATCCACATGCCATTATTCCGGTACGAATGAACGGGCATGCTGTTTCTGGTGATATCGTCCACCGGGTATTGGCGTTCGCTTTTGCCTATATTGCTTTAATATTTGTCAGCTGTATGGTGCTGATGATCGATGGGGTAGGATTTGAGGAGACGATCGGGGCTACTATCTCTTCGATCAGTAACGTTGGACCGGGACTTGGTAGTCTGGGACCGGTCGGAAACTATGCTGATGTTCCGGTGGTATCGAAATGGTTCTTGTCTTTTCTGATGATGGTCGGACGTTTGGAGATCTTTACGGTGCTGACAATCTTGTTGCCGGGGTTTTGGAAACAATAATACCAAAAAAGATAGTTCGGATATACGCTTTTGTCTAATTTTGCGTTATAATAGGTGCGAATCATAAAGACGTAAGATACATGATAGAATATATCAAGGGAGAGATAGTAGAACTGACACCGGCCAGGATGATCTTGGAATGTGCCGGAATCGGTTATGAACTGAATATCTCCTTGAATACATATACTTTTTATAATGGGAAACCGACCGGGAAGATTTACGTGTACGAAGTAATACGTGAAGATGCCCATTTGCTTTTTGGCTTTGCAGGAAAAGATGAGCGCGAACTGTTTCTGATGTTGACTTCCGTGTCGGGAGTCGGTCCCAATACTGCCCGGATGATCCTTTCTTCCCTGTCACCATCCGAATTGATCCGGGTGATTGCAGATAAGAACGAAACAGCTCTGACGTCAGTCAAAGGAATCGGATTGAAAACAGCTCAACGTATTCTAGTTGATCTCAAAAACAAGGTAAAGCCGATAGAGGGAATGACAGTGACAGGTGGCTCCTCTTCTGTCGCAGCCAGTGGTGCTGTCACAGAAGAAGCTGTGGCGGCATTGGTTATGCTTGGATTCCAGAAGGCCGCTTCGCAAAAGGCGGTTAACTTGATATTGAAAGGTTCGCCTGCACTGGCTGTCGAGCAGGTCATTAAAACAGCCCTAAGAATGCTTTAAGCAATGGATAATTGGCAATTTAGGAGAATTTGGAATTGTCGGTTGTCATTGTCTGTTGTCAATTGTCAATTAACATGAGAAGGACACTGAAATTTATACTCTGGATAACAATTCTACTGTTTGGTGCAGGTCTGTATTCTATGAATACGGATTTTCTGGCCTATGAGATGTCGTTGCCGGATACTGAACAGCCGGTCGTTCCGGATGATACGGTGCCGAAGGTGCGCACCCGCTTTCCGGTAGCTAAGACGGTCCCTGAAGAATATCAGGATCTTACCAAGCAATCACCTGCTGACTTGAAGACGCCGGATAACGTGAAATCAGTGGTCGAATATGATATCAGAACCGGGACGTATGTAGTCCGTACCAAGTTAGGTGATGCCGATCTGACTACTCCTATTTCGTTGACCCCTGAGGAATACCAGGATTATAGTTTCCAAAAATCCGTTCAATCCTACTATCGCCAGAAAAACGAGGAAGAATTTCAAAAGGCGGCTAATAAGCAGTTCAACTTAGCTGATATGCAGTTCAATATCGGTGCGGCGGAACGTATCTTTGGGCCGGGCGGTGTCCGGGTGAAAACGCAAGGTTCGGCCGAAGTGGAGTTAGGCTTGAAGCAGAATAAAACCAAAAATCCCTCTTTGCCGGAACGTGCTCGTAACCGTACCTTCTTTAATTTCGATGAGAATGTTCAATTGAATGTACAGGCATCGGTTGGTAGCAAAGTGAATTTCGATATGAACTATAATACCGAAACCTCTTTTGATTTCGACTCCAAAAAACTGAAATTAGCTTATACCGGGGAGGAAGATGAAATTATCAAGTCGCTGGAAGCCGGAAATGTAAGTATGACAACCAGTAACTCCCTAATCAACGGAGGAGCAGCCCTGTTCGGTATGAAAGCGGATCTCCAGTTCGGGAAGCTGCGAGTCAATGCGTTGTTTGCACAGCAGGAGTCGGAATCGAAAACGGTCAGTTCTAAAGGGGGCGTGCAGACAAAACCTTTCGAATTGACGATTGACCAGTATGACGAGAATCGTCACTTTTTCCTGTCACACTATTTTCGCGACCGCTATGATGAGGCGGTGAAGAACCTGAATACGATTTCCTCTCCCGTCACGATTAGCAAGGTGGAAGTTTGGGTGACAAACAAACGGGCTACTTATGACCAGGCGCGTAACGTGGTCGCTTTTGCTGATCTGGCCGAGCATGATAATATTTCGAATACGACGGTCGTTTCTCCTTCGGGGGCGCTGTCTATCCCCTATAATAATACGAATACATTATATAATACCCTTAACCAGCAATTTACCGGTGCTCGTGATATCAGCACGGTAAATCAGGCGTTGGGAGGAACTTTTGTTAACGGTACGGAGTATGAAGAAGTGGAAAGTGCTCGTTTGCTGGATGCGTCCGAATATACGGTCAATACGAAGTTGGGGTATATCTCGCTGAAAACACAGTTGCAGGCAGATGAGGTATTGGCTGTCGCTTACAATTATACTTATTCGGATGGAAAGACTTATCAGGTTGGTGAGTTCTCGACTGACAATCCTTCATCGGCTGCCTCTTGCCTGTATGTGAAGTTGTTGAAAGGAATTACCATGTCGCCTGATATGCCTTTTTGGGACCTGATGATGAAAAATATCTATTCATTAGGAGCTTACTCTGTCCAAAAAGAGAAGTTCAAGTTGAATATCATGTATCAAAGCGATACAACCGGTACGTATGTCAACTATTTGCCGGAAGGGGCGATTGCCAACCAAATCTTGTTACGAGTGCTGAACCTGGATAGCTATGATTCCAACAATCAGCCGCATCCGGATGGTATATACGACTTTATTGAAGGTGTGACCGTCCTTGCCGATAATGGGAAAATTATTTTTCCAAGTGTGGAACCATTCGGTTCCTATCTGCGTAAAAAGATTAACAATGATGCGATTGCTGACAAATATGTATTCCAGGAACTCTACGACTCGACATTGACTGTCGCCAGACAGATTGCTGAAAAGAATAAGTTCAAACTGGAGGGGGAATACAAAGCCTCTTCGGGTGCCGAGATACAGTTGGGAGCTTCCAACGTAGCGCGAGGTTCAGTGAAAGTAACGGCTGGCGGAGCGATATTAACCGAGAATGTGGATTATACCGTCGACTATACTTCCGGCGTGGTGACGATCCTGAACGAAAGTATTATTTCTGCAGGCACGCCGGTCAGTGTCTCGCTGGAAAACCAGACAGCCTATAACATGCAGCGTAAGACCATGATGGGATTGGACTTGAACTATCAGTTCAACCCGAATCTGATGGTAGGCGCTACCATCATGCACATGTCCGAAATGCCGTTGACCGCCAAGACGACGATGGGCGACGAAGCGATAAAGAATACGCTCTGGGGTGTCAATATGGCTTATAAGGGCGAGAGTCAGTGGCTTACCAATATGTTCGACAAGCTGCCGTTGCTGAACCTAAGCAAACCCAGCCAGATATCTTTCAATGCGGAGTTCGCTCATTTGATTGCCGGGCATTACGAAAACAAGAACACGGGTGGATATTCGTATCTGGATGACTTCGAGTCGACACAGAGCAATTTTGACCTCTCCGACCCTTATCCCTGGCAGTTGTCCAGTGTGCCTTATGACGATGGTACGCCCCAATTGTTCCCGGAAGCCGGGCTGACCAATAATATCGATTACGGGAAAAGTCGTGCTTTGCTCGCTTGGTACACGATCGACGGATTGTTCACGCGTAAAAATTCTTCTTTGCGTCCGAAATATATTACGACAAAAGATTTGTCCAACCATTATGTCCGTGCTATCGAGACGAGAGAGTTGTTCCCGCAACGGCAGCAAAGCATGAGTGAAAGTAATACGTTGACAGTTCTGAACATGGCTTACTATCCGCAGGAACGCGGACCGTATAACTTGGATGCCGATAATATTAATCCTGACGGAACATTGCAAAACCCGGAAAAGCGTTTCGGTGGAATGATGCGAAAGATAGACCAGAGTGACTTTGAGACGGCGAATGTCGAATATATCGAATTTTGGATGCTCGATCCGTTCATTTATGATCGTCAGACAACAGGGGGGGATCTGTATTTTAATTTGGGTGAGATATCGGAAGACATATTGAAGGATGAAAAGAAGTTCTTCGAAAACGGATTGCCAATCGATGGCGATACCTCTAAGGTCGATTATACTGTTTGGGGTAAGGTTCCAAAACAGCAGAGTACAGTTTATGCCTTCGACAATACGGCAGGTGCACGTCTGTTACAGGATGTCGGCCTGAACGGTTTATCCTCGGATGAAGAAAAGGAATATCCGGCTTACCAGGATTATCTGAATAAATTACGCCAGAAATTGAATGCGGTAACCCTAACCGAGATGGAGAACGATCCGTTACAGCTGTCCCCTTTCTTTGATCCGGCCGGTGACAAGTTCCACTATTTTCGTGGTTCGGACTATGATTCTCAGGAGGTGGATATCTTAACACGTTACAAACGCTATAATGGAACGGAAGGAAACTCGAAAGATATCAACGATTCGGGCGAGCGCTACAGCACTTCTTCCAAGACCGTGCCTGATGTAGAAGACATCAATCAGGACAATACTCTGAATAAAAATGAAAAATATTTCGAATACAAAGTCAGGATAACTCCGCAGGATACGGTTGTCGGTGAAAACTTCATTGCGGATAAACGTACTTCATCAGTAAGATTGGCGGATGGTACGACAGAATCCGTTACCTGGTATCAATTTAAGATTCCGGTAAAACAATACCAGCGTCGTGTGGGGGCAATCAATGATTTCAAGACGATTCGTTTCATGCGTATGTATATGACAGGATTTAAGGAATCGGTCGTGTTGCGCTTCGGTACTCTGCAATTGGTACGCGGAGAATGGCGATCCTACGAGCAGGATTTGTCCGATCCGAAGATGCCGCCCGCAGTGAAGGGTAAATTGGAAGTCTCGACTGTCAATATCGAGGAAAACAGTGACAGGGATCCGGTCAGCTATACATTGCCCCCGGGCGTCAGCCGTGTACTGGATCCAAGCCAGCCTCAGATCCGTCAGGAGAACGAACAGGCGCTTTCTTTAAAGATAACGGACCTTGCCGCTCAAGATGCACGTGCCGTGTATAAGAATACGAATTATGATTTGCGGCAGTATAAGCGCTTGCAACTGTTTACACATGCCGAGGCTCCGAAATTGGATGTAAACGATCTTGCAGATGGCGATCTCGCTGTTTTTATCCGCCTGGGATCGGACTATAAGAATAACTATTACGAATATGAAGTACCGTTGAAATTGACTCCGCACGGGGAGTATAACTATAACAATTCGGAACACCAGAAAATCGTTTGGCCGGCAGAAAACATGCTGAATTTCCGTTTGGAGATTTTGACGGACCTAAAACTGGAGCGTAACCGGGAAAAACGGTCCGGTACGAATGGAGTGTCTTTCCAGACTGTCTATTCTGGTAGGGATCCGGACAACGATGGCAATACGATCCGTGTCAAAGGCAATCCGAGTCTTTCCGAAGTGAAGACAGTCATGATCGGTGTGCGTAACGTGCGTAATAAGTTGAAGAGCGGGGAAGTTTGGGTGAACGAATTGCGCCTGACCGACTTCAATGAAGAAGGTGGGTGGGCTGCTAATGCGAATTTGAATGTTGCGCTTTCCGACTTGGGAACGGTGAATGTGGGCGGACGTATCGAAACGGCCGGCTTTGGTGCTCTTGACCAGTCTTTGAATGAACGCCGGATGGAGGACTTCAAACAGTATAACGTGGCGACCTCTATCGAATTGGGTAAGCTGTTCCCGGAAAAGGCGCAAGTCAGCATCCCGTTCTATTATGCCTATTCGAAAGAAACATATGATCCGAAATACAATCCGCTGGATCAGGATGTCAAACTGAAGGATGCTATCGATAAGGCAGAAACAAAGGTTGAGAAGGATTCGATCCGTGATTATTCTCAAGATAGGACGGTTATCAAGAGTGTTTCGTTTAATAATGTGCGTGTGAATATCAAGAGTAAGAATCCGATGCCTTATGATCCGGCAAACTTTACACTCGGATATTCGTACAGTATTAATGATAAGAAAAATCCGGAAACGGAATATGAAACGACGAAAGACTATCGTGCTAATTTTGCCTATAGCTATGTGCCTTATGTCAAGCCGATCAAGCCATTCGATAAGTTATTGAAGAAAAACAACGGCTATACGCGCTATGCCAAACAACTGGCGTTTAATGTGGCCCCGTCTATCAACTTCCAGACGGCCATGATGCGGAATTATTACGAAATAAAATTACGCGACCTGACAGGAGCGGCAACAGGTGTCCCCAACGATATACCAGTGACATTCAGCCAGAACTTCTATTGGGACCGTGCTTTCAGTTTGAACTGGGCTTTTACGAATAACCTGAACATAACGTTCAGTTCCGGTACGAATGCCCGTATCGAAGAACCGTATGTGCAGGTGAATAAGGAACTGAACCCGGACGGTTACCAGTTATGGAAAGATTCCGTGAAGAAGAGCATCGCTGACTTGGGAACCCCGATGAAGTATGACCAGCAGTTTATGGCGACCTGGCAGTTGCCGTTGCAGCTGATCCCGGTTCTGGATTGGACCAATGCTTCTTTGAGCTACAATGCTACTTACAACTGGGATCGTGGAGCGACGGTAAGCGAAGATATCGAGATGGGTAATACGATCAAGAACCAGCGTCAGTTCGATTTGCAGGCGAACTTGAACCTGTTATCTCTCTACAACAAAAACAAATATTTGAAGAAGATCAACCAGAAGTTTAACAATACCCGGACTACGGCTAAAAAAACGGAGAAGAAGAAAAAGCCGAAATTGGAAAAAGAAATTGTCTTGAGTCCGGACAGCGCTACGGTTGTCGAGCATGGAATGTTTACGAAAAAGGTGCAAATCACGGCCAGAAGAACGGACGGGCGTGTCTACAAAGTCAAGTTCAAGCCGATCAACTTCGCACAGGTTAAGATTTTGAACCAAGACACGGTGCGCTTGAAGTTGACGATCATACCGGGACCGGCCCCTACTGAGGATTTTCTTTACAAGGCGGTTGAACACAGTGCCCGCTTTTTGATGATGGTGCGCCGTTTCAATATTCAGTTTACGAACTCTGCCGGTATGATGCTGCCCGGTTTCCGTCCGGAGATCGGTGATATCTTTGGCCAGGGACGTTCTTCATTCGGACTTTCCCCGGGGATCGGTTTTGCGTTCGGTGACGTGCGTCGTAGCTATATAGACGAGGCATATGAAAAAGGCTGGTTGATTACGGATACCGAGAGAGACGTGAATGCCGCAGTCATGACCAGTACGAAAAATCTGAATATACGGGCGAACCTCGAACCGATCACTGGATTGAAGATCGACTTGACGGCTCTTCGCAACGATACGCGTAATACGGAAATACAATTTATGTATGAAGGTATGCCGGAGATTATGGGGGGAAACTTTACCATGACGACAATCGCGCTGGGAAGCGCATTCGGAGGCAGTGGCAATGCTATGAATAACTATTCTTCGAAAGCTTTTGACAAGTTGTTGGCAAACCGCGAGATCATTGCCCAACGTATCGAAAGCAAGTATTCCGGCTTGAAATATCCGGATGTGGGCTTTATCCATGATAAAGGCTTGGGAGGAATGCCTTATAATCCGGGAACAGGTAATGTGAACGGTGTCAACCGGAATTCGGCGGATGTCCTGATTCCTGCATTTCTGGCCGCTTATACCGGTAAGGACCCGAAGAAGGTAGGCTTGACGGCTTTCCCTTCGTTGAAGAGCATGTTGCCTAACTGGCGCGTTACTTACGACGGCTTGATCAAGATTCCGGCTGTCAAGAAATATTTCAAGAGCTTGACGTTGAGTCACCAGTACCGTTGTTCTTATTCGGTAGGTGCTTTCACATCCTTCTTGAATTGGGTGGATGCCGGGCAGGACGGACTGGGATATATCCAGTCGATTCTGAACGATAACCCGACACCATCGTCTCCTTATTCGATTTCGTCTGTCAGCCTTACCGAAGCGTTTAGTCCTTTGTTGGGTGCAGATGCGACGCTGTTGAATAACGTGACGGTTCGGGCGGACTATTCGACTACCCGCAATTTAAGCCTGAACACGACATCCTACCAATTGGTCGAAGCACTTTCCAAGAAAGTGACGATCGGTTTGGGTTACAAATATGCCGAGTTCAACAAGGTTTTGAAGATGAAGAAAACGCGTGATTTCAGCAATGACCTCACCGTTCGCCTCGATTTCTCGTTCAACAAGATGCAGTCGTTGATTCGTAAAATCGACACGCAACTGACGCAGGCTACTAGCGGTAACATCGCAAAGACAATCTCCTTCTCGGCTGATTACGGTTTGAGCCGTGCGTTGACGGTCCGTGCATTCTATGATATTCAGATCAATGAACCGTTGATATCGAGTGCATCTTATCCGACTTCAAACTCAAACTACGGTATCAGTTTGCGGTTCTCTCTTGCACAATAATCCAGTTTCTCTATCACTCTATCACACTTTGTTTTGCAAGCATTGACAAACATGGTGTGCAAGGAGTGATACATACCGGATTCCTGTATCACACTTGTATCACTACCTGCCGTTGAAACGGGTAGCCGGTATTGTTTACAAAAACGCAGGGAACCGTGCCGATATACATCTGTGTGGAGATAGTTCCCTCAACATAAAGGTCCTTTTTTACTAAAACAAGTAGGAAAAGAACGAAAAGCAAGCAGAAAAGTTTGGTAACATGCCCATCTTCCGCCTTTCTACACCCGGATGTTACCGCTCTCCACACCCGGATGTCCGGAATGGCTACACCCGGATGTCCGGAACTCGTACTTCTTACCAGTCAATCTTTTGAATACCTTTGCTTTGGAGGAAAGTATTCGCCTTGCTGAAGTGTTTACAGCCGAAGAAACCATGGTCAGCAGAGCGTGGAGACGGATGCACGGTTGTCAGCACCAAGTGTTTATGGGTGTCGATAAGGGCGATCTTCTCTTTTGCATAACTTCCCCACAGCATGAATACCAGATTCTCACGTCCATCGCTCAATTTCTTTATCACTGCATCTGTAAAAGTTTCCCATCCCATATTCCGATGTGAGCCGGTTTCGTGAGCCCGTACAGTCAGGACCGAGTTCATAGGAAACACGCCTTGCTCTACCCAACGGTCCAGATTGCCGGATGTGGGGATCGGTTTGCCTAAGTCTTGGTGTATTTCTTTGAATATGTTGGCCAGTGATCCAGGAATGGGAACTCCTTGCGGGACGGAGAAGCAGACTCCGTAATATTGCCCCGGATTGGGATAAGGGTCTTGTCCAAGTATAACAACCTTCACTTTCTCGAATGGACAGGCATTAAAAATATGGAAGATCTGGTGTCCGGGAGGAAGCACATGTGCGCTTCTGTATTCGTTCTTGACAAATGTGACCAACTGCTCAAAGTATGGTTTATCAAATTCTTCCTGAAGGCGTTTTCGCCAGCTTTCTTCTATTTTGACATTCATGGCATAGCATGTTAATTGGGACAATGCAAAAGTATATAATTTACAAGAGATTATCAAGAAGACAACAAAGATACGACGGATATCTTATCCGGATATTGACTTAATTCTACAATAAATGTGTATAGTCACAAACTCCCTGAAAATATTTCAGAATAAACGCAAACTTATCTTTCAAAGAGATTCAAATTGTATCTTCTTTTTGAAATAAACAAATAAAAAACTGACAGCCACCGATAAGTTAACTATATTTGTCAGCAGATAAGAAGTTACATGCAAAAAAATGACAAAATAAAACTTAATTCCTACCTGGCTCCCCTTTCCTTTTTATATGGAATTGGGATATGGTTGCGAAATCGACTTTTTGATTGGGGTATTTTACATTCCGAACAATATTCTATTCCTGTGATCTGCATAGGAAACTTATCTGTAGGAGGAACGGGTAAAACTCCCCATACAGAATATATCATACGTTTACTGAAAGATAAATATCGCATTGCAGTATTAAGCCGAGGGTACAAAAGAAAAACATCGGGGTTTATTCTTGCTGATTCTGAAAGTTCCAGTTTGGAGATCGGAGATGAACCTTTTCAGATGAAAAATAAATTTCCGGATATACTTGTCGCTGTCGACGCTAATCGCCGCCGGGGGATTCAAAATCTTTTATCCCTCCCTGAAAAAGACAGACCTGAAGTAATTCTGTTAGATGATGCATATCAACATAGATATGTGCACCCTTCCCTTTCGATCGTGTTGAGTGACTACCATCGTTTATTTTATAATGATAAACTAATGCCTACCGGACACCTGAGAGAACCGATAAGTAATATAAACCGAACAGATATCGTGGTTGTTACTAAATGCGACGAAGATATGAAGCCGATCGATTTTCGTATTATTGAAGAAAATATGAAGTTGCGGGCTCACCAGTTACTTTTTTTTACCAGCATCGTTTATGGAGAAGTTAAACCTGTATTCCCCTCGGAAGCTCGTTTCTTAAACCATAAAAATATTGGAAAAGAAGATGATATATTGTTGATATCAGGTATTGCAGTTCCCACTCCATTTATTCGTGAGGCAGAAAAGTATTCAAATAAAGTGTTGCCGGTCGTTTTTCCTGATCATCATACGTTTAGCAAGTCAGATTTCAAGAAATTGGATGTGATATTCGAAAAGATGACTTCACCGGGAAAATTGATCTTAGTAACAGAAAAAGATGCAGCACGTTTAAAAAACAGTCCTCTTGTTCCGGAAAGTTGGAAGAAATATTTATATTATCTACCGATTGTAATCAGGTTTTACAATGAGCAGAGTTTTAATGAGACAATAAAAAAACATATTATCACATTTCCCAAAAATAATATATTACAAAACAAATATGAGTAACAGGACAGAAATATCAACATTAGGCGAATTCGGTTTGATTCGCCACCTAACTGACAGGATTGAAATAAAGAATAATAGTACGATAAAGGGCGTAGGCGATGATGCGGCAATCCTCTCCTATGAGGATAGACAAGTGCTTGTCACCACCGATCTATTATTGGAAGGTATTCATTTCGACTTGACTTATGTACCTTTAAAACATCTCGGATATAAATCGGCTGTTGTAAATTTCTCCGATATTTATGCCATGAACGGCCAGCCTAAGCAGATCACTGTATCACTTGGTATTTCCAAACGTTTTTCTGTTGAGGATGTAGAAGATTTTTATGCTGGGCTAAAGTTGGCCTGTGATGTGTATGGAGTCGATATTGTCGGAGGAGACACTTCTGCTTCTTTAACAGGGCTTTGTATCAGTATCACTTGTATTGGGGAAGGAGAAAGAGACAAAGTTGTTCTTCGCAGTGGAGCCCAAGAAACGGATTTGATATGTGTTTCCGGGGATTTAGGAGCTGCTTATATGGGATTGCAATTATTAGAACGCGAAAAAAGGATATTTAAAGGTGAAAAAGATTTCACACCGGATTTTACAGGCAAAGAATATCTGTTGGAACGTCAATTGAAGCCGGAAGCTCGTAAAGATATTATAGAGATGCTTCGTCATGCGGGGATTATCCCTACAGCAATGATGGACATATCAGACGGTCTGTCTTCCGAACTTTTGCATATTTCAAAAGAAAGTAATGTCGGATGTCGCGTATATGAAGATAGAATTCCTATCGATTATCAAACGGCTGCAATGGCTGAACAATTTAATATGAATTTGGTAACTGCAGCTTTAAATGGCGGTGAAGACTATGAATTACTTTTCACTGTTCCTCTCACTGATCATGATAAAGTATCTGAAATGAAAGGTGTTAAAGTAATCGGTCATATTACAAAACCCGATCTCGGTAACTACTTGGTAGGTCGTGATGGAGGCGAAGTCGAACTAAAAGCACAAGGCTGGAATTCTTTGGAAGAATAAAAATCAGTAAAAAGTAGCTCTGCCTATTGCAAGACTCAAAAAAGATTCATATCTTTGCACCCGTTAAACAAAACAAGGGTGCCATAGCTCAGTTGGTAGAGCAAAGGACTGAAAATCCTTGTGTCCCCGGTT
>OLVX01001821.1_pt1 | contig 16902 bp, 16 predicted proteins | sample 1673271 | NCBI WGS metagenome assembly OLVX01 (sample SAMEA3178939, study PRJEB25190) | human gut metagenome | biome: human gut; feature: human-associated habitat; material: faeces | place: Austria | collected 2013
TTAGGCATTCGTTCCACCTCCTTGGTTCCCCATAACAGTACAAGTTATCCTACCATACTTTTCCGAAAGTTGCAAGTGTTTTTTGAAAAAAACTTCATAGAAAGCAAAAATTCCGCATAAATTTCTGGTACAGAGGGGGTGTGTGCCATGGGAAAGCTGCGCCGTTGGGCCGCTGCGGCCCTGTGCGGGGCCGTGTTTGCGGGCGGTGTGCTGGCCGTGGCGGCGGCCTGTGCGGCTTGCCCCGGATGGGCATGGCTTATCCGCGGTGCACTTTTTTTGCAGGACCCCGGCGCGGCAGCTGCCGTCAGCTGGCCCGCCGACGCTGCCCAGACCGTCTACAAACCCCAGCGGCCCGATCGCCGACCGACGCCGTTGCCCACGGTGACGCCTTCTCCTGCCACGACACAGGCCCCCACCGCAGAACCGACGCCCGGACCCACGGCCACGCCCCTGTCCAGCGCCGTGCCGGAGCTGCCGAAATCAGAATCTGCCGGGCGCATCCGCAGCGTGACCCTCAAACAGGGCAGCGGCGACGGCTATGTGCAGCTGGCGGCGGGCAGCATCAAAAACAGCACCGAGCACCCCGACGCCGACCTGCGCGCTGCCGTGACGACCCAGAGCCTGCCGTTTGCCATCGAGAAAAACAGCGGTGAGCCGCAAATTCTCATCGTGCACACCCACGCTACCGAGAGCTACCAGACCTGGCCCGACCCGGTGTTTGACGAAAATTACACGGCCCGCAGCAAAAATACCGCGCTGAACATGGTGGCCGTGGGGGCCGAGATGGCCCGGGTGCTGAACGCGGCGGGCATAAACACCCTGCACGATACAACGCTCTACGACGCGCCCGGCTACACCAGCAGCTACCAGCGCAGCCGCGCGGGCGTGCAGGACTATCTGGCGCGGTATCCGTCCATCAAAATCGTGCTGGACGTCCACCGCGATGCCATTGAGGACAGCGACGGCACGCGGGTGAAGCCGGTGTGTGAAATTGACGGCGAGAGCACGGCGCAGGTCATGGTCATTGCCGGGTGCGACAACGGCGGCAGCGCCGCCCTGCCCAACTGGCGGCTGAACCTGCGCTTTGCCGCCGCGTGGGAAGCGGCCATGGAGGGTGCGTATCCCGGGCTGACAAGGCCGGTGCTGTGCGGGTACAGGTTTTATAACCAAGACCTGACGACCGGCAGCCTTTTGATAGAAATAGGCGGCCACGCGAACACACTGGACGAAGCGCTGCGAGCGGGAAGGTATGCAGCGGAAGGACTGGTGAAGGCGGTGGGGTGAGAGATAAAGGAAAGGCGGCAAGAGCAACGTTTGCCATAGTCCCCTCTTTACTTTTTATAAAATACCTGCTACAATAGCTATATTCATCGTATAAAGAGGAGTGGACTATCCATGCAGAGAACGGAACTTGCATCGCTGTACAAGGCCACCCCCGCAGACGGTACCAAGGTCACTGTCTGCGGCTGGGCAAAAACCGTGCGCGATTCTAAAAATATCGGCTTTATCTCGCTGTCCGACGGCAGCTGCTATAAGCCCGTCCAGATCGTTTTCCAGGCTGACAAGCTCGCCAACTATGCCGAGATCGCCAAGTGCGGCCTGTACACGAGCTTTGAGGTCACCGGCACGCTGGTCGTGACCCCGGGCGCCAAGCAGCCCTTTGAGATCAACGCCGATGAGATCACGGTGCTTGGCCCCTGCGGCGGTGATTATCCGCTGCAGAAAAAGAAAATGGGTATGGATTACCTGCGCACCATGACCCACCTGCGCCCCCGCACCAACACCTTCAACGCGGCGTTCCGCGTGCGCGGCCAGGCGGCGTTTGCCCTGCATCAGTTCTTCCATGAACACGGCTTTACCTACGTGCATACGCCGATTTTCACCGGCTCTGACTGCGAGGGCGCCGGTGAGATGTTCCAGGTCACGACCCTCGACCTCAACGACATCCCCCGCAACGACGAGGGCGGCGTTGACTATACGAAGGACTTCTTCAAGCGCCCGGTCAACCTGACCGTCTCCGGCCAGCTGGAAGCCGAGGCCATGGCGATGGCGCTGGGCAACGTCTATACCTTCGGTCCTACCTTCCGCGCCGAGAAGAGCTACGACACCCGCCACGCCGCCGAGTTCTGGATGATCGAGCCGGAGATGGCTTTCGCCGACCTGAACACCTACCTGGAGACCGCCGAGGCCATGACCCGCTACGTCATCCGCTACCTGCTGGACAACTGCCCCGACGAGCTGGCCTTCTTCAATCAGTTCTTTGACAAGGGCCTCATCGAGCGCCTGGAACTGGTTGCCAGCAGTGACTTTGCCCGCGTGACCTACACCGACGCCATCGAGCTGCTGAAGAAGAACAACGACAACTTCCAGTACAAAGTCGAGTGGGGTACCGATCTGCAGACCGAGCACGAGCGCTACCTGACCGAGCAGATCTTCAAGAAGCCGGTGTTCGTCACCGACTACCCGAAGGAAATCAAGGCGTTCTATATGCGCCAGAACGAGGACGGCAAGACTGTTGCTGCAGCCGATATGCTGGTGCCCGGCATCGGTGAGCTGATCGGCGGCTCCCAGCGTGAGGAGCGCCTGGACGTGCTGGAAGCCCGCATGAAGGAACTGGGCCTGAATACCGCCGACTACGACTGGTATCTTGACCTGCGCCGTTATGGCAGTGTCAAGCACGCCGGTTACGGCTTGGGCTTTGAACGCCTGCTGATGTACGTCACCGGCATCCCCAACATCCGCGACGTCATCCCCTTCCCCCGCACCTGCGGTGGTTTTTGATGGAGCCCATTGCCGCACCGCTGCTGCAATGGTTTAACGCAAACAAGAGGCTCCTGCCTTTCCGGCAGGAGCCTTCTGCGTACCACATCTGGGTCAGCGAAATTATGCTGCAGCAGACCCGCGTGGCAGCGGCGATACCCTATTATGAACGTTTTATCGCGGCTTTGCCGAACCCTGCCGCCCTGGCGGCCTGTGAGCCGGACGCCTTGCGCAAGCTGTGGCAGGGCCTTGGCTATTACAACCGCGTCAACAATATGCAGAAAGCCGCCCGCATCGTCTGTGAGCAGTACGGCGGAGACCTGCCCGCCGACTACGACGCCCTGCGCAGCCTGCCGGGCATCGGCGACTACACGGCGGGCGCGGTGGCGAGCATTGCCTTTGGCATCCCCGCCCCTGCGGTGGATGGGAATGTCCTGCGCGTCTTTGCGCGGCTGTACAACGACGACGCCGATGTGATGAACCCGGCGACGAAGCGGCTGTTTACAGAGCGGGTTTTGGCGCAGATGCCCAAAGCCACACCCGGCCCCTACAACGAGGCCCTGATGGAGCTGGGTGCGCTGGTCTGCGTGCCCGGCACGCCCCGGTGCGGGGAATGCCCGCTGGCCGACCTGTGCCAGGGGTATGCGGCGGGCCGCGCGGCGGAACTGCCCGTGAAGCCCGCGCCCAAGGCCAAGAGCAAAGTGCCGGTGACGGTGGCGCTGATTGAAAGCGAGCGGGGGTTACTATTACAGCGGCGGCCCGCCCACGGCCTGCTGGCCGGATTGTGGCAGCCCGCCGCATGGGAAAAGGCTCTGACAAAGGACGAACTGTGCGCTGCGCTGGCGAAACTGGGCGTGCAGGCCGCGCTGGCCGCGCCGCTGCCGCCCGCAAAGCACGTATTTACGCACAAGGTTTGGGAACTTGGCGGGTGGAAAGGCACGGCGAAAGCGTGTGAGCTGCCCGACGGCTATGTCTGGGCAGCCGCCGAGGACTTGGCCGAGGTATACCCCGTGCCGAATGCGTTTGGGGCGTATGTGAAGGCGAAATAGTAGAGCTGTAGGGGCCGCACATGTGCGGCCCGCGGGTTTCCCATTAGTGTCCGTTAGCCTTTTACCTGCGGGCCGGGCATGCCCGGCCCCTACAAGGGCAATAATAACACAAAGAGGAGCGCTACCCACATGCGGGTGGCGCTCCTCTTTCTTTTTACATACTATGGTTTGTGGTTACTCCAAATTCCCCGTCAGCAGCATCGTTGCCGTCAGCGCGGCCAAGGGCGCGGTCTCGCATCGCAGGATGCGCGGGCCTAAGCCTACCGTCACGGCCCCGGCAGCTTTCGCAGCGGCGGCCTCCTCGACGGAAAAACCGCCCTCGCTCCCGGTGACAATGGCAATGCGCTTGTATCGGCTGGGGTGCAGGATCTCCCGCAGCGGCGCACCGCCGCCCTCGTAGAAGAACAGCACAAGGTCAAAATCCGCAAATGCCTTGCACACCGCACCAAAATCCGGCAGCGGCATCGCCACATGGGGCAGCATTGCGCGGCCCGCCTGCTTGGCGGCTTCGGCGGCAATGCGGTTGTAACGCTCGCACTTCACATCCTCTTTTTTTGGCGCTGCTACGCAGTATCGGCTGAAAAACGGTACAACTTCAGTCACGCCCAGTTCGACGCTGTGGCGGATGACTTCTTCTAATTTGCCCGCCTTGGGGTAGCCCGCAAACAGCGTTACGGCGCAGTCCGGCTCGGCCTTGCTGGTTGTGCCGTCGGTGACGGAAAACTCCACCCGCCCCGGCTCAATGGCCGTGACCGTGCCGAGATATTCCAGCCCGTCCGGGCCGCAGAGGACGACTTCCTCACCCAGTTTGGCACGCATGACGTCGGCCAGGTGGTGGGCATCGCTGCCGGTCAGCGCGGCGCGGCCATCGGCCAGCTCCCGGGTAAAATAACGATGCGGCATACTTTACGCCTCTTTCTTTTCGCAGATGATGCAGACCCAGCCGCGCTTTTCCTTGACCTCAATGGGTGCAAGGCCTGCGGCTTGCAGCCCGGTGAGCACTTCATCCCTGCGCTCGGTGATGATGCCGCTGGCAATGAAACGTGCGCCCGGGGCCATCAGCGGCGGCACGTGGGGGGCCAGCGACAGGATGGCCGCCGCCACAATGTTGGCCGTGATGATGTTGTACTGCCCGCTGGCCTGGTCGGACAGATCACCGACGAGGACTTTAAAGTGGTCGGCTACGCCGTTGCGCTGGGCGTTCTCACCCGCGGTGCGCACGCACATCGGGTCGATGTCCACGCCCTCGGCCTCGGCTGCGCCGAGCTTCAGTGCGGCAATGGCCAGAATGCCGGAGCCGGTACCGATATCCAGCACTCGCTCGCCGCCCTTGACCAGGCTGTCCAGCGTTTCCAGGCAGAGCGAAGTCGTCTCGTGCGTGCCGGTGCCGAAGGCCATGCCCGGGTCCATGATGATCTTGATGCGGTCGGTCTGGTGATCCTCCCACCCGGGCACGATGGCAAGGCGGTCGCCAATATCCATCGCGTGGTAGTATTTTTTCCAGCCGTTCTGCCAGTCCTCCTGCTCGACGCCGGTGGTGTTGAGCTGGTAGTTGATGCCGCTGTTCTGCAGACGTTCCTCAAACAGGGGCAGAACCTCGGCGGGGTTTTCATCGGGTGCAAGGTACATATGTACGATGACGACGTCGCGGGGCTTGTCCAGCAGCTCCTGCTCGATGAGGTCCACGTGGGCAATCTCCCACGCCTGCTGTTCCAGGTCGCTGTAATCCTCGATATAAATGCCGCCGTTGGCGACCATCGTTGCGATGGCCTCGGCCGTGTCTGCGTCACGCTTGGCGACGGTAATGCTGATGTCAGTCCATTCCATGTGGGTGGCTCCTTATTTATAAAGTGTGTCGCAAATGGCGGCGGTCAGAGGACTGACCGCCCTACAGGGCAGCCGCATGGTAGGGCGGCCAGTCCTCTGGCCGCCGTTGGGCAGCACCCATGATGCGTAATTTTACCTATTATACCGTATTTTCCCCCACAATTCAATCACGAAAGGAGAAATCCCTATGCAAATCCTGCGCCTGTCCCCTGCTGCGTGCGAAGAACTCTACCACACGGCGCTGCCGCGGGATTTCCCTGCGGCAGAGCTCAAACCCTTTGCCGAGATACAGCGCCTGTTGGACGCGGGCATCTACGAGCCGCTGCTGCTGACCGACGACGCAGGTGCGCGGCTGGCCTACGCGTGGCAGGTCGTGCTGCCGGGCCAGCGGACGGCACTGCTGGACTACTTTGCCGTGCGGTGTGACCTGCGGGGCGGCGGCGTTGGCACCCAGGCATTGCAGCTCGTCAAGGCCTACGACGCCATGCGGGTGCATGATCTATTGTTGGAGTGCGAGCACCCCGCCGAGGCCCCCGACCCCGCCGTGGCGCGGCGGCGCATCGGGTTTTACCTGCGGGCGGGGGCGCGGGCCACGGCACTGGAAAGCCGGGTGTTTGGCACGCGGTACGCCGTGCTTTCACTGCCCTGCGGCGGCACGGTTCCCGACGCCGCCCTTTGCAAAGAGCTGCGCGCACTGTACAAAACGATGATACCGCAGCCGTATTATCGCGGGAACGTTATATTTTACGGTAACTAAGCCCATACTACCCCCAAAAGGAGGTATGGACTGTGAAACTGGACCCCAAGCAATATGACGAAATGGTAAACCGCGCGTCGCCGCCTTCGCCGGTGGTGCGGGACTGTGTGTGGGCGTTCTGCGTCGGCGGGGCTATCTGCACCCTAGGCGAGGGGCTGCGCCAGCTGTTTTTGATTTGGTACGACAAAACGCTGGCAGGCACCCTGACGAGCATTGCGCTGATTTTCCTCTCCGCCGTTTTCACGCTGCCGGGCTGGTATCAGAAACTGGCCGCCAAGGCGGGCGCGGGTACGCTGGTGCCCATCACCGGGTTTGCCAACTCGGTCGTCAGCCCGGCGATTGAGTTCAAGGCCGAGGGCTGGGTGACAGGCGTAGGTGCAAAGATTTTTGGCATCGCCGGGCCGGTCATCGCCTTTGGCACGCTGGCCAGCTTTGTGTGGGGTGTCATCTACTGGCTGTTGGGAAAGGTGGGGTGACACATGATACGAAAGGGTGATACCCTGCTGTTTGACGCACCGCCCACCGTGGCGGCCTGGGCGGCGGCGGGCGGCAAAAAGGAGAGCGAAGGCCCGCTGGCCTCGGCCTTTGACTTCGTGACCCAGGACGCGGGCTTTGGTGAGCAGGGCTGCGAAAACTGGGAGCAGGCCGAAAGCATTTTGCAGCGCAAGGCGGCGGAACTCTGCCTGCGCAAGGCGGATATACCGCGCACGAAGGTGGATATCGCCTTTGCGGGCGACTTGCAGGCCCAGTGTACGGCCAGCAACTACACGATGCGGGAGCTGGGCGTGCCGTTCGCGGGCGTGTACGGCGCGTGTTCTACGATGGCAGAGACGCTGGGGCTGGCCGCTGCGTTTGCAGCGGCCGGTATGGCAGAACGCGCCATGGCGCTGACCAGCAGCCATTTTTGCGCAGCAGAACGGCAATTCCGCACACCACTGGAATACGGCGCCAAGCGCACCCCCACGGCCCAGTGGACGGCCACAGCGGCGGGAGCCTGCCTGGTGCGGGCGCACGGCGGGCAGGGCGTGCCGGTGCTCTCGGTGACGTTTGGCCGCGTGCAGGATTTTGAGGTACACGACATCAACAACATGGGCGCGGCCATGATGCCCGCCGCGGCATCCACGCTGCTGCGCTATTTTGCGGCGACCAACACCCGCCCGCAGGACTTTGACGCGATTTTTACCGGGGACTTGGGCGAGGTCGGCTCGGCCCTTTTGCGAGAGCAGATGGCAAAGGAGGGCGTACCGCTGGACAACCATCAGGACTGCGGCTGCCTGCTGTATGACACACAGGGGCAGAATGTGCAGGCGGGCGGCAGCGGGGCCGGGTGCAGCGCGGCGGTGCTGTGCTGTAAAATACTGCCCATGCTGGCGGCTGGTCAGCTGCGCCGCGTGCTGTTTATGGCCACCGGGGCGCTGATGAGCCAGACCACGTTTTTGCAGGGCGAGAGCATTCCAGGTATTGCCCACTGCGTTGAGCTGGGAGGTGCGGTATGAACTACGTCTGGGCGTTTGTGGCAGGCGGCCTGATTTGCGTCGTGGGGCAGTTGTTTATCGATTATACCAAGCTCTCCCCTGCCCGGATTTTAACCGGGTATGTGGTGGCGGGCGTAATCTTAAGCGCCGTGGGTCTGTACAAGCCGCTGGTGGACTTTGCCGGGGCTGGGGCCAGCGTGCCGCTGCTGGGTTTTGGTCATCTGCTGGCCCAGGGCGTACAGAACGCCGTGGACGAGTGCGGGCTGCCCGGCGCGTTTACCGGCGGGCTGACAGCCGCCAGCGGCGGGATCGCGGCCAGTTTGATTTTTGGAGTATTGGCCGCGTTGGTGGGGAAAAGTAAGGATCAGAACTGAGTTGAGAAAGCCTTCCTTTGACAAGGGAGGCATGGCGGCCGCAATTTTGACATTTCCTCGTTCCTGTTCTATACTAATAAACAGTGTAAAAACAGAAGAAGAGGTTTTCAGCTCTCATGCAAAAACAACTCACTACAGGCCCGGTCATGCCTACGATGCTGCAGTTTGCGGTGCCTATGATTTTGGGTGATCTGCTGCAGCAATGCTACAATATTGCCGATACCCTCATTGTGGGGCGGTTCATCGGCACCGGGGCGCTGGCGGCGGTGGGGTCGGCGTTCACGCTTATGACCTTTTTGACGTCCATCCTGCTGGGTCTTGCCATGGGCAGCGGCACGGTGTTTTCCATCAAATACGGTCAAAAGGACGATGCAGGGTTAAAAGAGGGCATCCTTGCCAGCTTTGTGCTGCTGGCGGGTGTCACGGCGGTGCTGGTGTTTGCTGTGTACGCTGGGTTCAACGGCATTATCTGGTTCCTGCGCATCCCTGCCGAGATCGACGCCATGATGCGGACGTACCTGCGCATCGTGTTTGCGGGACTGGCTGCAACATTTCTCTATAATTATTTTGCGTCGCTGCTGCGGGCGCTGGGCAACTCGGTCGTGCCGCTGGTGTTCCTGGCGGTGTCGGCGTGGGTGAACATCGTGCTCGACCTTTGGTTCGTCTGCGGGCTGGGGCGCGGCGTGGCCGGTGCTGCCGAGGCGACCGTCATTGCGCAGTACGTCTCCGGCGTGGGCATTGCGCTGTACACCTGGTTCGGGTTCCCGCTGCTGCGGGCGGCCTGCCGGGCCAAGCTGCGGCCCGCCCGCATAAAAGAAATCGCGTCCTTCTCGGCGCTGACCTGCATCCAGCAGTCTGTCATGAATCTGGGCATCCTGGCCGTGCAGGGGCTTGTCAACAGCTTTGGCACGGTGGTCATGGCGGCGTTTGCGGCGGCGGTCAAAATCGATGCCTTTGCGTACCTGCCGGTGCAGGATTTCGGCAATGCGTTCTCGATTTTCTTGGCGCAGAACTACGGTGCACAGGAGAAAGGCCGCCTCAAACAGGGTATGCGCGGTGCGTTTGCCGCGGCGGCAGGGTTCAGCGTGGCGGTCAGCGCTGTGGTGTATGGGTTTGCCGCGCCGCTGATGCGGATCTTTATTGATGCGGGCGAGATGGATGTCATCGCCGAGGGCGTGCGGTATCTGCACATCGAGGGCGCGTTTTATTTAGGCATCGGCTGGCTGTTTTTGCTGTACGGCCTGTACCGCGCCGTGGGGCGGCCGGGTATGTCGGTGGTGCTCACGGTCATTTCGCTGGGCATCCGCGTGGCGCTGGCCTATACGCTTTCGGCAATCCCGGCGGTTGGCGTGGCCGGCATCTGGTGGAGCGTGCCCATCGGCTGGTTTTTGGCCGATGCTGTGGGGCTGGGGTATTATTGGTGGAAACGGCGGACGCTGTTTGAGATGTGGTGAAAACCGCTAGGCAGAGTTGTAGGGGCCGCAGATGTGCGGCCCGCAGCCTTTCCGCAAACGACCGTTCTCCCTACGCGACCGGGTCGGGCATGCCCGGCCCCTACGGATAAATATCAAAAAAGGGATGCAGGCCGCAAAACCTGCATCCCTTTTCTTATGCTATTTTACTGTGCGCTCGACCCCAGGGAAACATTCAGCGTCAGCACCTTACCGTCGCGCTCGACCTGCAAGGCCACCGTGTCGCCGATGGATTTATCCTTCAGGTAGTTCTTCAACGCGGAGGTATCGCTCACCGCCGTGTCATCCACGGCCAGCACGCGGTCGCCCGCCTGCACGCCGCCGACTTCGGCACCGCTGCCCTTGGTGACTTCCACCACGTAAACGCCCATGGTGGAAACGCCCAGCTGCTGCGCGGTCTGTGCGTCGGTCACATCAACGATCTTGACGCCCAGCGCCGGACGCGCCACGCTGCCGCTCTCAATCAGCTGCTGGCCGATTTCCATGGCTGTGTTGATGGGGATGGCAAAGCCGATGCCCTCGGCTTCACTGTAGCTGCTCTTGGCGTTGACAATGCCGATCAGCTCGCCGTTGCCGTTGAACAGGCCGCCGCCGGAGTTGCCCGGGCTGATGGACGCATCGGTCTGGATCAGCGTCATATCGTTGTCTTGTACCGTGACCTGGCGGTTCAGGGCGCTGACAACGCCGTCGGTGACGGTGTTGGACAGCGTACCCAGCGGGTTGCCGACGGCCACGGCCACTTCACCCACGGCCAGCGCGTCGCTGTCGCCGATGACCGCCGGGGTCAGGCCGGTGGCGTCGATTTTCAGTACCGCGATATCGGAGGTGGAATCCTGGCCGACGATGGTCGCGTCATAGCTCTCATCACTGCCGTCCAGCTGGACCTTAACGCTGGTCGCGCCGCTGACAACGTGGGCGCAGGTCAGGATGTAGCCATCCTGGCTGATGATGACGCCGGAACCGGCACCGCTCTGCACGTAGTAGCCGCCGAACCAAGTCTGGCTGCTGCTCATCTGCTCGGTGGTGATGGCCACGACGCTGGGCGAGACGACAGACGCGATCTGCTGGACGCTCATGCTCGTGCCGCCGGTGCTGCCTGTGGTGGTGGCGTCGGTGTCCGTACTGCGCTGCACCTGCTGCACAACGACCTGGCTGCCGGTCAGGCCCATGCGGCTGGCGGCCACTGCGCCGCCAAAACCGCCGCCGAAGCCCAGCGCCACAACGCCGACACCGGCCAGCACGCGGAGCAGGACCTTGCGGCCGCCCTTCTTCTTCTCGGGCATGGGGGGCTGCTGCGGGGCGCTGGCGTAGCTGTACCCATTGTAGCCGCCGCTGCCGCCATTGCCGCCGCTGAAGCTGCTGGTGTAACCGCTGTTGTCCTGCTGGAACTGCGGGCTTGCGCCGCAGCCGGAATAATCCGTGCGGGCGGTGTTTGCGGTGTTGGCCCCGCTGGAACCTACATTGGGGTAGGCGCTGTCCTGTGCGGGCTGCTGCGGGGCGGTTTGTTCGGGCTGTGCATTGTTCTGTGCAGGCTGCCCGCCGGATGTATTGTTATAGAGACCGGAGTAATCGTATTCGTTGCTCATATGGGTCGTCTCCTTTCGCTTTCGATGCTTACAGTATACAGGGTAATTGTGAAATAGGTTTCGTCAGAGAGTGAAAACTCTGTGAAAAGCGGTGAAAACCGTGATAAATTCTCCGTTGCGCCGCGCAACAGGATGTGCTATAATCAAATTATAAAGTATACATATAAAAGGGAGGCGTTTTCTGTGAAAAAGATGATCCTGCGTGTTCTGTTGGCGCTTTGGCTGCTGGTATTGCTGGCGGCAGCCGGGTTTGGCGTGCTGTATGCCGGGCGGCTGCGCACGGTGAACAGCATTGAAAAAATCACCGATTACAGCGACTATAATCTCTACCGCATGGACGTCCGGTACGATTACAGCATCGACGATGTCATCAACTACGGCATCGCCGACAACCAATCGATGATCGATGTGGGGCAAGATCCACACCGTCACCGTGCGGCGGGATACCTTGCTCTCCCGCATTCTGGGGCAGGATACCGTACTGGTCAACAGCCAGCACCATCAGGCGGTGGATAAGGTCGCCCCCGGCCTTGTGCTGTCGGCCCTGAGCGAGGACGGCATCGTGGAGGGCATTGAGAAGCCGGACGCGAAGTTCTGCCTGGGCGTGCAGTGGCACCCTGAGTGGCTCAGCGCTGCCGACCCCGCCATGCAGGGGATTTTTGATGCCTTTGTGGCGGCCTGCAAATAAATTATGAAAGAATCAGAGCCATCTTGAACGATTTTTAAGCTCTGGATCGTATTCCTTATAAAGAGAACAGGAGGTTCTGCCATGAAATCTTCCAAAAAGCGTTCCCGCGCCGTGGTCACAGTGGTGGCCTGCATTCTGGCGGTGTGTCTGGTGGCTGCGCTGGTCCTTTTCAGTCTGGTCAACAGCAAAGTCCGTGCCTTACAAAAGGGGGCGGCCTTTGAGTTCAGCTATAACATCACCGCACAGGACAGTGCCAGTACCCCGGCCCTGTACAATATTCTGAAGCAGGTGGGTGCAACCTCCGGCGATGTGGCCGGGCTGTATTCGCCGGGGCAGCTGCAATTGTACCTGTACCCCTCCGGCGGGCTTGCCCGCGCCGAGACCGGCGGCACCGACTTTTTCACCGACCTCTATATCGATGCCAACGACACCTACTTTGATGCCGGGCGGCTTTACCGCACCCTGCGGGATTCCATCGCGGACAGCGCGCCGCTGGTGGGTGCGTTCCTGCCGGAGTGGTCTCTGCCCAACTACATCACGCAGACCCAGCTGGCAAAGATCCTCGGCGTGCCCAACACGCAGGTGGCCATGCAGGAGATGTCCGGCTATACCATGACCCTTAGCCGCCAGTGCATCGTCCACCCCGATTATGCCAAAAAGGACTACACCTACTATCAGTTCCCGTCTGAGGGGGAGGACGCGGCTGTCCTCGTGGTGGGCCTGCCGCTGAAGTCCCTGCTCTTCGATGACACCATCCCCGTGGATGTGCATGTGGAGATCCCCGCCCACGGTGTCAACGCAGCCCTGAGCGGCACACTGAAAGCCGGTGTCAACAGCCTTTCGGCTCCCGTCAGTGTCATTTCCGACAGCGACATCAATTCCATTGTCCAGCTCCGGGAACGTCTGGAGCAGTTTGCCGATCTCATCAACACAGCGTTAAAGCGTGTGCAGTAACAAAAAAGCAGAGCCGTGCAGCGTTTGAACTGCACGGCTCTTATCTATTTCAGCGCTTATGCTCAATGTGTTCCTGGATCCATTTGCCGCCATCGCCGCTGCCCACCGCACTGTCATAGACAATGCCGGTCAGCTCGCTGGTCAGGTCGGACTTCATCTTTTTGTACTCCTGCTCTGCCTGATCCGCAACGCTCTGGTCACGACCATTGTCCCGCAGGTACTGGCGCAGCTCTTTCAGGATGGCGTTGAACTCCTTGTCACACTCGCCCTGAACACTGGTCAGCTTGGCGGTCTTGGACACCACGATGGAGACCTTCATCCCCAGATTGCGCTCCTCCACCGGGTGGGAGATATACTCATCGTAGGCCTCGTAGATCACGCCGTAGAGCTTGGATTCCGTCTGCTTCTTCAGGTTCTTCAGCTGGCGGATGTAGCTGTCGATTCTGGCATCCACCTCATTCTCCGAAGCAGCGGAGCTGCTGGAGGCATGGCTGCTGCCAGGGGCCTGACTGCTGGCCGCATGGCTGCCGGAAGCCGCAGAGGACGCGGGCACCGAGTGTGCGGCACTGGAACCGGACACTGCGGAGCTCACGCTGTCCGCCTTGCCTGCGCTGGCGGCAGAGGAGGCCTCACTGGACGAAGCTGTCTCCGAAGAGGAAATGCCAAGTTCCTCTTCCAGCTGTTCCAAAAAGGACGAAACCGGGGATTCTCCTGTTGCTTCACTGCTGACGGCGCTCTCGCTGGAGGCGGCGGCGCTGGAGGGCCCCTCAGCTTCCCCGCCGGGCAGAGCGGAGGACGGCACAGAGCTGGCCTGCGCCTCGGACACAGGGGTGCTTTTCCGCATCCCTGTCAGGATCAAAGCAGCTGCCACGATCACCACAAAAACGATGGCCGCAGCCAGCTGATAAAGCTTCTTTTTCTGCATCTGGCACAAAATTCTCCCACTTCAGATTTCGTTCCCGGCCTTTTGCCGCGCAGGAACAGGTCTATCATATCATCCCCGGGGGAGAATTTCAATGGATAAATCGTGAAAAATGTCGCCTAACTGCCTTTTTATGACCGGATTTCGTCCCATTTCACAGCCTGTCGGAGACGCGGTCAGTCTTTTTTCACGGCCACAAGAACGCGGATCTTTCCGCCCGCCGCGCTGCCGTGGGCATCGTACCAGCCGATGAGGCTGTAATCCTCGGCGTTGATCTTGGAAAGGGTGGTGGCGTAATACTTGCCCTTGTACCACAGATACACCTGCATGTCATCGGCAGTCTCATAGCGGGTGGAGCCGCTCCGCACGGAGGCGGCCCCCAGCTGATCCACCGTGACCGGGAGCAGCTGGGCCATGGTGCCCCATTTGCTTCCTGCACCATTTCACGCCGATGCTGTTCCGCGCGTTCTTGTAAACTTGGCCCACGCCGATTTGCCATTGACATGGCTTGATGAGAAGATTCCATCATCATTTGCCTTTGACCCACTGTTTGCTTATTCTGCGGTGTACGTCGCGGCTGATTCTTTACTTGAGGCTTTATTGGATTTTTTTCAACTAACACCGGGCGTTTCTGCCCATTGTTATTATTTTTCTGCATAACCCTTCACCAGATCTTTAAACAGATCTCCACGCTGCTCAAAATTATCAAACATATCCCAGCTTGCACATGCTGGAGAAAGCAATACTACGTCGCCAGACTGAGCCATATCATGAGCCTTGTCCACCGCATCTTCAAAAGAATCTGCGCAAATGTAGTCTTTGTAAGCGGTCCGTTCAAAAGCGTCAAGGAAATCACCTGTCGCTTCACCAACCAATACCACACCACGGCAATGCGCTCGCATCAATGGAACAAGTACAGCCATATCGCTGCCCTTGTTACGACCACCAGCAATGAGAACGATAGGACGTTCACCATAAGACCCCAATGCTTTTTCTGTTGAGTCCGGATTGGTCCCTTTAGAATCGTTCACATAAAGCACGCCATCGATGGTTGCCACTGGCTCCATACGATGCGCCACGCCTTTAAACGCACGCAGACGTTCTGCAATAACGGCCGGTTTTTGACCCATTAAAAGTGCTGCCAATGATGCCGCCATGGCATTTTGCCAATTGTGCGCCCCGACAATGCCAATTTCATGAGCAGGAATCAGCGCATGTGGCGCCTCACCTTTATGCAAGCAGTACATCAATTGTCCATCCTGCAGCCAAATTCCTTCATCCAAGATCTCTTGCTGACTGAAGAAATAAACCTTTGAAGCCGCTGATGCCGCCATAGCAGAAACAATGTTGTCATCTTTGTTAAGTAAAAGGTAATCATCGGCAGTCTGATTTTTGAAAATGTTCGCCTTTGCAGCTGCATATGCTTCCATGGTTTTGTGACGATCCAAATGGTCTGGGGTCACATTCATGACCACAGCCACTTTTGGGCAAAACGTATCAACGCTTTCCAGCTGAAAACTACTCATCTCTGCGACAACAATATCCTTTGCTGTCATTTGTGGACATTGACTGATCAACGGCAGGCCAATATTACCGCCAGCCACGACTTTACGCCCATCCTCTTCAAGCAGGACAGCCGTTAATGTTGTAGTCGTCGTTTTTCCATTGGTCCCAGTAATTGCGACAAATGGCACCTCACTATACCGGAACGCCAGTTCCGGTTCACTGATAACCGGGATATTCAATTCACGTGCTTTGACAACTGGTGGGATCGTTAATGGCACACCAGGACTCATAACGATCAGTTCCGGCTGAATGGCTTCTACATCCGGTTGCTGTCCCCAGACATAGGAAACAGACGCATGCCCAAGCTGCGCCTCAACCTTTTCTGCCAATTTGGTATTCATATCACTGATGACAATGTTTTTTCCAATGGAAAGCAGATATTCTGCACTGGCAATCCCACTACGCGCTGCGCCAATGATCAAAATAGCATCTCCCATATTTCTCCTCCTTTATCTTAAAGCAAGGCCGTCCAATAGAGGGCGACACCGATCACACATGACACCAAAGTAATGATGCTAAATAAGCGCACCACTTGATTTTCGCTGCGACCACCCAGTTCAAAATGATGATGCAGAGGTGCCATTCTAAATACACGACGTTTGGTCTTTTTATAAACAGCTACTTGAATAATGTCTGAACAAGCTTCAATAAAATAAGTAAAGCACATAGCTGGAATGAGCAATTCCGTTTTGGTGACCATTGCTAAAGCAACCACCATTCCGCCAATAAAAAAGCTTCCCGTGTCACCCATAAATACTCGTGCCGGATGATGATTGTAGAACAAAAAGGCCAGACAAGCCCCGATCATTACCGCAATAACAATCAACGTATGCGGCTCGTTGTATAATTTGACCACGGCAAAAAATGCCAAAAAGATGATGATGCTGACTGTTGTTAACAAGCCATCCAGACCATCCGTCAAATTGGCGCTGTTGGTGGTCCCAACAATAATGAATATCATCAGCGGCCAATAAAGGATGCCAACCGGCAGCACAATATTGAACAATGGAATCCAGAAATCACTGACATTCATATCAAGGCGCGATGCCCAAAGTACAATCAAGATAGCTGCAATCAACTGCAATGCAATCTTTTGTTTCGGTGTCAAACCCTCATTGTGGTGCATAATGATTTTAATGGCATCATCAGTCAAACCAATTAACCCAAAGAGCATGGCGCTGCCAACCACAAACCAAGTCACACCATTGAACTGTCCCATGACCACCAAAGTTACGATTACAGTGACCATAAACAAGATGCCACCCATGGTTGGCGTTCCCTGTTTTTTTTGATGACTTTTTGGTCCTTCTTCTCGAATAGATTGACCAAATTTTAACTTATGCAGAATTGGGATCATAAAATGGCCAACAACAAGCCCGATCACCAAACTAATAATAAAACCTAATGCCCACATTCCAGACTTCCTCCCACTGCACTCTTCATTTAATCGCTTTTCAATCCCGTTTTTTCAA